>Ga0256840_1002992_pt1 | contig 14171 bp, 14 predicted proteins | sample 355202metaG_FD_185969 | JGI IMG/M metagenome (GOLD analysis project Ga0256840, IMG submission 185969) | Hydrothermal vent microbial communities from Mid Atlantic Ridge, Atlantic Ocean - 355-202 | ecosystem: Environmental > Aquatic > Marine > Hydrothermal vents | place: Atlantic Ocean: Mid...
TTGTTGCCGCCATTGCGCTGCCCGATGCGCTGGATATTCCCGAGGGCGGGGCCACGCTCGGCTTTTTCTGGGCGTATGCGGGCACAACCATCGGCGGCACCTATACGCTGCAGCGGCAAGCGGGTGTTGGCCCCGCGCCCGCCGATGGCCAGCACGTGCTGGTGTTTGACCTCACGCCCACAGATGCGGCCAGCATCCGGCAGACCCAGCAGCAGATCATTGCCCTAAAGGCTGACGGGGTTGCGGGGGAAGGGACGTTTTCGGTTTACGCCATCCCTTGTGCGCATGGCGAGGTGGCCACCCCGAGGCTTTCTACCTATATTCAGGTTGAGGCCGACGGCGCGTTTTTGCCCCTGCTACGCGATTATGACATCAGCGCAGACATGGCGCTGGGCCAGCTGCCTGCCTGTATCTATGCGCTTGCAAGGGCGGGCGTAGTGGCTCTAAATAGGCGCGGCTAATAAGTGAGGACCGCCATGACCGCCCGTAAAATAATTATTGATACCGACCCGGGGCAGGATGATGCTGTGGCCATTTTGCTGGCGCTCGGCTCGCCCGAGCTGGAGTTGCTGGGCATTACCTGTGTGGCTGGCAATGTGCCGCTGGCCCTGACCCAGCGCAACGCGCGGATTGTTTGTGAGCTGGCAGGGCGCACAGATGTGCCGGTGTTTTCCGGGGCTAGCCGGCCGATGGTGCGCAGCCTTGTCACCGCTGAGCATGTGCATGGCAAAACGGGGCTAAACGGGCCAGAGTTATGGGACCCGACCATGCCGCTGCGCAAGGAACACGCGGTTGATTTCATTGTTAAAACCCTGCGGATGAACCGTGACGGCGCGGTGACCCTCTGCGTGCTTGGCCCGCTTACGAATATTGCACTGGCCCTGATAAAAGCTCCCGATATTGCCGAACATATCCACGAGATCGTGCTGATGGGCGGGGGCAGCTTTGAGGGCGGCAATGTAACCCCTGCCGCCGAGTTTAATATATATGTGGACCCCCACGCGGCCAAAGTGGTGTTCCAGTCCGGTGTGCCGCTGGTGGTGATGCCGCTGGACCTGACCCACAAAGCCCTGACCACCCGCGCCCGTGTGGCGCGCTTCAAAGATCTGGGTAACAAGGCCGGCATGTTCACCGCTGAAATGCTCGGGTTTTTCGAGCGTTTTGATATGGAAAAATACGGCTCTGAAGGCGCGCCCTTGCATGACCCGAATGTGATCGCCTATCTCCTCAAGCCCGAAATCTACAAGGGCCGCGAAGTGAATATCGAGATCGAAACCGAATCAGCCCTGAGCATGGGCATGACCGTGGTGGATTGGTGGCGGGTCAGCGGGCGGCAGGCCAACGCGATGTTTATGCGGGATGTCGACGATGACGCGTTTTTTGAGCTGCTGTTCGAGCGTATCGGGCGGCTGTGAGGGGGTGGGGGGCCACGCACCCTACGGAACCCATCACTCTTGACCATCGTCAAGGCGCGATCTGTTAAACCGGCTATCCTGTGCGCTTATCCCTAAGGAGAGGCGATATGGGTAGGTTTGATGTGGTGGTGATCGGCGCTGGCCCTGCGGGGTTGGGCTTTGTGCGCAGTCTTGCGGGCAGCGGGCTAAAGGTGGCGATTGTTGAGCGGCTGAGTGAGGCCGTGCTGGCCGCCCCGCCCGAAGATGGCCGCGATATTGCGCTCACCCATGCTTCTGAGGAGATTATGGCGCGGCTCGGCATGTGGTCGCATATTCCTGAAACCGCTTGCGGGGTGATCAAAGATGCCAAGGTGATGAATGGCCGCTCGGATTACGCGCTGCATTTTGCCAGTGCGGGCAGCGGCAAGGGCTATCTGGGACGAATTGTGCCCAACCACCTGATTCGGCGGGCGGCGTATGAAGAGGTGAAAAAACTGCCCGATGTAACGCTGCTCTGCGAGAGCCCGGTCGAGGCGGTTTCCACGGGCCGCGTGGTGCTGGAAAATGGCTGCAGCCTCACGGCCGCTTTGGTGGTCGCCGCCGATAGCCGTTTTTCCGAAATCCGCCGCAAAATGGGGATCGGTGCTGAAATGGAGGATTTTGGCCGCGTGGTGATTGTGTGTGAAATGGCCCATGAAAAGCCCCATAACGGCGTGGCTACCGAGTGCTTTCACTACGAACAAACGCTGGCAGTGCTGCCGATGCAGGGTGAGGTATCTTCCGTGGTGGTGACCTTGGCCAGCGATAAATCAGCAGCGGCTATGGCCCTGCCAGACGGGGCGTTTGCCGCCGATATTCAGGCGCGTTTTGGCCATAAACTGGGCAAGATGACCCTGATCAGCAAACGGGTGGCCTATCCTTTGGTTGGGGTGTTTGCCAAGCGCTTTGTGGGGCCGCGCTTTGCTCTGGTGGGGGATGCCGCCGTGGGGATGCACCCGGTTACAGCGCATGGGTTTAACCTCGGGCTCACGGGCGGCGCGCTGCTGGCCGAGGCCCTTAAGCAGGCGGTGCGGGAGGGCAGGGATATCGGCGATATCCGCGTGCTGCTGCCCTATGAGCGCGCCCACAGAAAGGCGGCGCGGCCCTTGTATTTGGGCACAAATGCGCTGGTGAAGCTTTACACAGACACCCGGCTTCCGGCCAAAATTTTGCGCGGCGCGGCCCTGCGGCTGGGCAATGTGCTGCCGCCGGTAAAATCGCGGATCGTGCGGCAAATCACGCAAAATGCCGAGGCGTAAGGGGGCAGGGCTTTGGTGTATCCGCTGATTTGCGCCTGATATAAAAGGTAAAATAAGAACGGCATTTGCAAAATATTTGAACCGCAAAATGCGAAGACTCTTTTGGCTAATGTGTTGCCATCTGCGGCCCTTCCCGCCGGCGTGACAATATCGCCTAGCGGCTTGACCCTTGCCCGCGTGCGCCCTATATAAGCGGTGAGAGGATGGCGCGGGCGAACGCCTCGCCAACTTGGTCAGGTCCGGAAGGAAGCAGCCACAACGAGTCCCGTTTGGGTCGATGTCCACCCTCTCACCCTATTTTGCGCCCGATACGGAGGGGATTTATGACACATTTTCAAACCCTCCGCGCGCGCGTTTAGCATTTTTAGCGGCGCATCTTCCGGCAGCCCTGCGCGGGCCTTGCCACACTGGCCCGAGGCCCGCTCATGAGCGGGTACACCTTGGCCGAGTTGGGCTGGACCGCCCATTTTGCCGCGCAAGTGCATGATGACCTTACCCCGCAGCGGGTGAGTGATATTCATAAATCTTTCATTGGCACCTTAGGTGAAAACGGCCCCGAGCGGCTGAACATGACCCTTGATCTGGTGGAGCAGGGCGTGACCGTGGGCGATTGGGTGCTCAAAGATCCGGAGACCAACCAACCGCTTGAGGTGCTGGCGCGGCAAACCCTGCTTAAGCGCCGCAATGCCCGCACCAATATGGATGACCAGCTGATCGCCGCCAATGTAGATACCCTGTTTGTGGTGTCTTCCTGCAACAAAGATTTCAACGTCGCGCGGCTGGAGCGCTATTTTGCGCTCGCCCATCAAGGCGGGGCCGCGCCGGTGCTTATTTTAACCAAGGCTGACCTGGCCGACGACCCTCGCAGCTATGAGGCCGAGGCGAGGCGCAGCCTGCCGGGAGTGGCGGTTTTTGCGCTGGATGCTCTTGCCGCTGACACGCCCGAAATTCTTAAACCCTATTGCGGCATGGGCCAAACCGTGGCGCTGCTTGGCACCTCGGGCGTGGGTAAAACCACGCTGACCAATGCGCTGACGGGGCTGAACCAGCTCACCCAAGATATTCGCAGCTCGGATGCCCGTGGCCGCCACACCACCACCGCCCGCTCTATGCACCAGATGCAGGCTGGCGGCTGGCTGATAGATACCCCGGGCATGCGCGCCCTGCGGCTGGCCGATGCGCGCGAGGGGCTGGAAGCGGTGTTTGCCGATATTGAAGAACTGGCGGCCCAATGCCGGTTTAACGACTGCGCCCATGAAAGCGAGCCGGGCTGTGCGGTGCGCGGCGTGGTCGAGCCAGACCGCCTGATGCGCTGGCGCAAGCTGATGCATGAAGACACCTACGGCTCCGAAACCATTGTCGAAAGCCGTGAGCGCTATCGGCAGCTTGGCAAGCTCCATGCGGGCGGAAAAACCCGAGGGCAAGCCAAGCGCAAAACCCGGACCTAGCGCGTTTCAATAAAAATCCGAAACGCTTTAGGCCAGCATCATCACCGGATTTTCGAGGTTTTGCTTAACAGCCGTAAGGAACTCTGCGCCCAAAGCGCCGTCGATCACGCGGTGGTCGACTGATAGGGTCACCGACATCACGGTGGCCACATCCAGCTCGCCATCGGCATTAACCACGGGCATTTTCTGCCCTGCGCCTACGGCCAAAATCGAGCCATGCGGCGGGTTGATCACCGCATCGAAATTCGTGACCCCCATCATGCCAAGGTTGGAAATGGCAAAGCTGCCGCCCTGATATTCATGGGGGGCCAGTTTGCGGGTTTTGGCCCGCGCGGCGAGGTCTTTCATTTCAGCCGACAGGCTGGAAAGGGTGCGGGATTCGGCATCGCGGAGCACGGGTGTAAACAACCCGCCTTCAATGGCGACAGCCACCGCCACGTCTGATGGTTTGAGCTTGAGGATGCGATCTCCGGCCCAAACCGCGTTGCAATCTGGCACCTCTTGCAGGGCCATGGCGCAGGCTTTGATGATGAAATCATTGACCGAAAGCTTGATGCCTTTGTCGGCAAGGCTCTTGTTCAGTTCGCCACGGAATTTCAACAACGCGTCAAGATGGATCTCGCGGCGCAGATAAAAATGCGGAATGGTTTGCTTGGCTTCGGTCAGGCGAGACGCAATGATTTTGCGCATGCCATCCAGCGGCATTTCCTCGTAGTCGCGGTCGGCATACATGGCCATAATGGCGTTGGCATCGGCGCTTTGCGGCGCAGGTGCGGGGGCCGGCGCTTCAGCTTTGGGCGCGGCAGTGGCGCCTTCCACATCTGCCTTCACAATGCGGCCTTTGGGGCCGGACCCCGTGAGTGCCGCAAGATCAAGACCCTTTTGCGCTGCAATCCGGCGGGCGAGTGGCGAGGCAAAAATGCGGTCGCCTTTGGGGGTGGCGGGGGCCACTGGCGCAGGGGCCGGAGCTTCTGCTGCCACTTCGGCAACTTTTGGTGCGGCGGTGGGGGCCGGGGCGTCGGAAATATCCGCCGCGCTTTCGCCCTCCTCAAGCAGGACCGCAATCGGGGCGTTTACTTTTACGCCTTCGGTGCCGTCCGCTACGATAATTTTCCCGATGACGCCTTCATCCACCGCTTCGAATTCCATCGTCGCTTTATCGGTTTCGATCTCGCAGAGCACGTCACCGGATTCGACCGTATCGCCCTCCTTCACCAACCATTTAGCAAGGGTGCCTTCTTCCATAGTCGGGGAAAGCGCGGGCATGAGAATGTTAATTGGCATGATCCGCTCCTAACGGTAAGTTACTGATTTAACGGCGGAAATCACGTCTTCTGTGGTCACCAGCGCCAGCTTTTCGAGGTTGGCGGCATAGGGCATCGGCACATCTTTACCCGTGCAATTGATCACCGGCGCGTCCAAGTAATCAAACGCTTCCTGCATGATGGTCGCGGAGATATGGCCACCGATGGAGGCCACGGGGAAACCCTCTTCTACCGTCACGCAACGGTTGGTTTTCTTCACCGATTTGATGATGGCGTCCGTGTCCATCGGGCGCAGGGTGCGCAGGTCGATCACCTCGGCTGAAATGCCCTCGCTGGCCAGCTTGTCGGCCGCCTCAAGTGCATATTGCATACCAATGCCGAAGCTCACGATGGTCACGTCATCGCCCTCGCGCCAGATACGGGCCTTGCCGATGGGCACGGTGTAATCTTCGATCTCGGGCACATCAAACGAGCGGCCATAGAGGATTTCGTTTTCCAGCACCACCACGGGATTGGGGTCGCGAATGGCTGACTTCATCAGGCCTTTATAGTCGGCTGCCGAGTAAGGCATCACCACCTTCAGGCCCGGCACTTGGGCATACCATGTGGCATAATCATGGCTGTGCTGGGCGCCCACGCGGGAGGCGGCGCCATTGGCCCCGCGAAACACGATAGGGCAGGTCATTTGACCGCCCGACATATAGCGGGTTTTGGCGGCGGAGTTGATGATCTGGTCAATCGCCTGCATGGCGAAATTCCATGTCATGAACTCGACGATCGGGTTGAGGCCCGCGAAGGCCGCGCCAATAGCAATGCCGGTAAAACCGTGCTCGGTGATCGGGGTGTCAATCACCCGCTTGGGGCCAAATTCATCCAGCATACCTTGGCTGATTTTGTAAGCACCCTGATATTGCGCCACTTCTTCACCCATCAAAAATACGTCTTCAGAGCGCCGCATTTCCTCGGCCATGGCATCGCGAATGGCTTCGCGCACGGTTTGGCTCTTGAAGGTGGTGCCAGCGGGGAGGTCTTGCTCAACCGGCGTGCTTGCCACGGGGGCAGCCGCAACCGAGGCAGGGGCCTCAACGGGCGCAGGGGCAGCCGCAACGGGGGCTGCTTCAGCGCTTTCACCATCCTCGACCAGCACCGCAATCGGATCGTTCACCTTTACGCCCTCGGTGCCATCGGCCACCAGAATTTTGCCAATAACGCCCTCGTCCACCGCTTCGAATTCCATCGTCGCCTTATCGGTTTCGATCTCGCAAAGGATGTCACCGGACTCGACCGTGTCGCCCTCCTTCACCAGCCATTTGGCCAAAGTGCCTTCTTCCATGGTGGGCGACAGCGCGGGCATGAGAATATTAATGGCCATTAGTTCACCTCCGCCAAAATGTCTGTGTAAAGCTCGGAAACATCCGGCTCGGGGCTTGCGGTGGCAAAATCTGCCGCCGCAATTACTACCTTCTTGATTTCTTTATCAATCGCCTTCAGGTCCGCCTCCGACGCATGCTTGCCGCTCACCAGCAACTCGCGCACGTGGTCTATCGGGTCGCGATCCTCCTTGACCTTTTGCACCTCTTCACGGCTGCGATATTTGGCGGGGTCAGACATGGAGTGGCCGCGATAGCGGTAAGTGTTCATCTCCAGAATATACGGCCCCTTGCCCGCGCGGCAGTGCGCCACGGCCTTGGCCCCGGCGTCTTTCACAGCTTGCACATCCATGCCGTCCACCTTTTCGCCCGGGATGCCAAAGGCCGCCCCGCGTGTGTAAAGATCAGGCGTAGAAGACGCCCGTTGCAGGCTGGTGCCCATGGCGTATTTGTTGTTCTCGATCACAAAAATACAGGGGAGCTTCCACAGGCTGGCCATGTTGAAGGTTTCATAAACCTGCCCTTGGTTGGCCGCACCATCGCCAAAATAGGCAAAGCTCACATTGTCATTGCCGCGATACCAGTTGGCAAAGGCCAGCCCCGCACCGAGCGGCACCTGCGCGCCCACAATGCCGTTGCCGCCGTAAAAGTTCTTCTCTTTCGAGAACATATGCATCGAGCCGCCTTTGCCGCGCGAATAGCCGCCCTCACGGCCTGCCAGCTCGGCCATTACGCCGTTCGGATCCATGCCGCAGGCGAGCATATGGCCGTGGTCGCGGTAACTTGTAATGCGCTGATCACCGTCCTTGGTGCTGGCCTCAAGGCCCACCACTATGGCCTCTTGCCCGATATATAGGTGGCAAAACCCGCCAATAAGCCCCATGCCGTATAGCTGGCCGGCTTTCTCCTCAAAACGCCGGATTAGCAGCATTTCGCGGTAAAATTCCAGCAGTTCTTCGGCGTTTACATTCGCTTTTTTGGCTTTGGCCATGCGGCTCTCCTACGGGTAGTTTAGCGGTTAACTACCAGTATACAGCAGGTTGACAGCTTGTCACATGCCTTTTTTGCATGGGGCTGCGTAAAAACAACAATGCTTCGAGAAAGGGGGGGGTTATTGCACGATTATTTCGTCGCCATGCATCAAGCCCAGCACTTTGCGGGCCTGCTCATCCAGCAGGTCGAGGTCCAAATACTCGTCCGAAAGCCGATGGGCGCGGTTTTCTACCGCTTGGCGTTCGGCGATCAATTCATCGAGCTGCGCCTGTAAATGCGCTTCTTTTACCTCGATTTTGTATAGGGCCAGCACCCCATACGGGCCCTGAATGGCCGAATAGGAAAAGTAGGCTACCAAAGCCACCACGCTGACGGATGCCAGGTAGCCTACCACGCTCTGTGATTTACCGGTATCATTCATTAAACTGCCTCAAACTCCCGATCTAACGTCGGATAAAACGAATCATGGCAGAACTGATTCGGTTTGTGAATCCTAAATCGACAATTTTATGCAAATAAGTTGCAAAAATAGCGCTCCGCTGCCGGAGCGCCACTGGATTTAGCCTTCAAGCGCCGCAACGCCCGGCAAAGTTTTGCCCTCGAGCCACTCAAGGAAGGCCCCGCCTGCGGTGGAAATATAGGTGAAATCTTTGGCAGCGCCCGAGGTATTGAGCGCGGCAACCGTATCCCCGCCACCAGCGACCGAGCGCAGGCTGCCCGCGCGGGTGAGCGCGGCGGCCTTTAGTGCGGCGGCGTCGGTGGCCATGTTGAACGGCTCGATTTCAAACGCGCCGAGCGGGCCGTTCCACACGAGGGTTTTTGCAGCGGCGAAAACCTTGCCGACTTCCTCAACCGACTGCGGGCCAGCATCAAGGATCATAGCGTCGGCGGGGCAGGCACTGGCCGCCACGGTTTCAGATTTGGTATTGGCGGCAAATTCCCACGCTACCACCACATCTACCGGCAGAATAAGCTCGCAATTGGCCGCTTTGGCGCGGGCCATGATCTCGCGCGCGGTGTCCGCAAGATCATGTTCGCAAAGAGATTTTCCAACGTCGATGCCTTGGGCTGCAAGGAAGGTGTTGGCCATGCCACCACCAATCACGATCTGGTCGACCTTCGGAATAAGGTTGCCCAGAAGGTCCAGTTTAGTCGAGACTTTAGCGCCCCCGACCACGGCCACCACGGGGTGCTCGGGCTTGGAAAGCGCGGCCTCAAGGGCGCTCAGCTCGGCTTGCATCAACCGGCCAGCGCAGGCGGGCAGCTTGCGCGCAATGCCTTCGGTGGAGGCGTGCGCGCGGTGCGCGGTGGAGAAGGCATCGTTGCAATAAATGTCGCCGAGGGCGGCAAGGGCAGCGGCGAAATCAGCGTCATTGCTGGTTTCACCGGCGTTGAAGCGGGTGTTTTCCAGCAGCAAGACACTGCCAGCGGGCAGGGCGGCAATGGCGGCTTCGGCCTTGGGGCCGACGGTTTCGGCGCAGAACTCAACGGGGTGGCCGATGGTGCTGCTCACGGCCTCAACCAGCTGCGCCAGGCTGAACTCGGCGGCGGGTTTACCTCCGGGGCGGCCAAAATGCGCCATTAGCACGGGCTTGCCGCCTGCGGCTAGAATATCGTCAATTGTCGGTTTAATCCGCTCAATCCGCGTCGCATCGGTTACGCGACCATTTTCGACCGGCACGTTTATATCCACGCGGGTCATTACGGTTTTGCCGCTCAGCGACATATCATCCAAGGTTTTCCAGCTCATTTTACACTCCCGTTTGCCTGTTGCTTTTCTGTGGGATTATCGCCAGATGGCCATCCAATCAAGGACGCGCACAAGCAAGGTTCCCAAAACCACAGGCAGGTTCCATTCCAGATAGAAACGGTCTAGCGCAAAAATGCCCAGTATCAAAAGGATTATACCAAGGGCCCAGCGTGTGTTCATGTCGCACCCCCCCTTATGGTGTGTGGTTTCAGTATGGCAAAACCCACCGCGCAACGCAAGTCGCGCGGTGGGTGGTTTAGCGTTAAACTACAGTAGCGCCTCGGCCTGCGCGGCTACGTTTTCAGCGGTAATCCCGAACATTTCATATAGCTCGGCAATCGGCGCAGAGGCCCCAAAGCTCTCCATGCCCACAAAGGCCGCCTTGTTGTGCTTGCCGCGCTCGCCGGATAGCCAGCGATCCCAGCCCATGCGGCCCGCGGCTTCTACGCCCACGCGCACAGGGCCGGCGGGGAGCACGCGCTTGCGGTATTTTTCGTCCTGCGCCTCAAATAGTTCCCAGCACGGCATGGACACCACGCGGGTGCCAATGCCTTTGGCCTGCAAAATATCCCGCGCCGCCAGCGCGATTTCCACTTCCGAGCCAGAGGCCATAAGGATCACCTGCCGCTTGCCCTCAGCATCGGCCAGCACATAAGCCCCCTGCGCCGTAAGGTTTTTGGTTTTGTGCTCTATGCGCACCGTCGGCAGCCCTTGGCGGGTGAGCGCCAGCGCGGATGGCGTGGTTTTTCTGGTCATGGCAATTTCCCATGCCTCGGCGGTTTCTACCGTGTCGGCAGGGCGGAACACATTGAGGTTGGGCGTGGCGCGCATCATGGCGAGGTGCTCGACGGGTTGGTGGGTCGGGCCGTCTTCGCCAAGGCCGATGCTATCATGGGTGAGCACATAAGGCACGCGTAGGCCCATGAGCGAGGAAAGGCGCATGGCCCCGCGCATATAATCGGAAAACACCATAAAGGTGCCGCCATAAGGGGCGCAGCCACCATGCAGGGCGAGGCCGTTCATCGCCGCCGCCATGCCGTGCTCGCGAATGCCGTATTCAATGTAGCGGCCTTTGCGGTTGCCTTCGTTAAACAGGTCCATCCCCTCGGTGCGGGTATTGTTGGAGCCGGTCAGATCAGCCGAGCCACCGATGGTTTCGGGCATGACTTTGTTGATCACCTCCAGCACCTTTTGTGAAGACTGGCGGGTGGCCATTTTGGGGGCCTCCTCCGAAACCTGCTTTTTGAAGGCCTTGATCGCGGCAGAAAGCTTTTTGGGTGCGTCGCCTGTGATAATCCGGTCAAACTCCGCTTGGCGCGAGGCCGATAGCGCGGCCTTGCGCTCGGCCCATGCGGCGGACTCGGCCTGGCCGCGCGCGCCGGTGTTGTGCCAATCTGCCAGCACATCAGCGGGAATTTTAAAGGCCGGATGAGGCCAGTCAAACGCCGCGCGGATCTTTTTGATTTCCTCTTCACCCATCGGCGCGCCGTGGGCGGCGGCGGTATCTTGCTTGCTTGGCGAGCCAAAACCGATATGGGTTTTGCAGTCGATTAGCGAGGGCAGCGGGGATTGTTTGGCCTGGGTGATGGCGCGGTCAATTGCGTCTGGATCATGGCCATCGCAGGAGAACACGCTCCAGCCGGAGGCCTCGAAGCGCGAAAGCTGGTCGGTGGTGTCTGAAAGCGAAACCTCGCCGTCAATCGTGATGCCGTTATCATCCCACAGCACAATCAACTTGCCGAGGCGCTGCATGCCGGCCAGCCCGATGGCCTCTTGGGAAATGCCCTCCATTAAGCAGCCATCACCGGCAATGACATAGGTATAGTGATCAACGATTTTTGTGCCGTAGCGGGCCTGCATAGAGGCCTCGCCCATGGCCATGCCAACAGCGGTGGCAAGGCCGGCACCCAAGGGGCCGGTGGTGGTCTCAATACCTTCGGCATGGCCATATTCAGGGTGGCCCGCCGTGCGCGCGCCTTTTTGGCGGAAATTCCTGATTTCCTCGATGGTCATTTGCGCATAGCCCGTGAGGTGCAGCAGGCCATAGATCAGCATAGAGCCGTGACCGGCGGAGAGGATGAAGCGGTCGCGATCCGGCCAATGGGGCTGGCTGGCGTCAAACTTGAGGTGGTTGGAAAACAGCACCGTGGCGACATCAGCCATGCCCATAGGCATACCGGGATGGCCGGAATTGGCGGCCTGAACGGCATCAACGGCCAGCATCCGCAGGGCGGTGGCTTTGGCGAAATGGTTCGGGTGGCGGGTTTTGAGGTCAGCTATGTCCATAAAGGCGCTCCGGTTTGGTTGCTTTGGGCCTTGTTAGCAGGCCGATAGGGGGCGTCAAGCGGCGGCTTGCCAGTATTTTACAATTAGGGGCGGCAAATCCGGACTTTCGCGCTATTATAGCCACATACCCGATTCGGGCTTAGGGAGGCGCGCATGGATGAACTGGAAATATTGGCTGAAAGGCTGGAGGCCGCGATAGATGCGTTGGCCCGGCAAAGCAAGGCTGATGCGCAGGAAATTCTGGAATTGCGGGCCGAGCTGGATGCGCTGAAAGAAAAACGTAAGGCGGATATGGCCGAGCTGGATACCTTGCTCGCCCATCTGAAACCTTTGATGGAGGCTGGGGAAAATGCCTGAGATCACCGTAGATATTGGTGGGCGCAGCTTTACGCTGGCCTGCGACCCCGGCGAAGAGGCGAGCTTGAAGCTGGCGGCCGAGATGCTCGCCGTAGAGGCGCGGCGGCTGGAAGATGCCATTGGGCGGGTGCCTGAATCCCGTATGCTGCTGATGGCGGGGCTCATGCTGGCGGACCGCACCAAAGAGATGGAAACGGCGTGCCAGCTCAGCGATACACGGCTGAAAACACTGGAAGACCGGCTGCTGGAAAGCGAAGCCAAGCTGGCGGCGCTTACGGTCGAGATTAACAACAGGCCCGAGCCGGTGGAAGAAGATTTGTTTGACAGCTCCGAAGCCCTGTCCGAGAGCCTCGCCAAAAGCGTGGCCAAGCTTGAGGCGATGTTGGCGAACTAGGCTTAGGCTGGTGGCCTGTGCTTGACACAACCTTCCCCCTGCCTTAACCCTTGAATATCCACTTGGTGCCTGTTTGGGATACCCTCTCAGGTGAAACGGGAAGATCGGTGCGCCGCATGGCAATGCCGACGCTGCCCCCGCAACGGTAGATGCGTGAAAACCGGCCATATGCCACTGTGCTTGCAAGCACGGGAAGGCGGCCAGAAAGGCGAAAGCCAGCGCATAAGCCCGGAGACCGGCCAGATGGAAAACGGCACTGCGGCGGGCGGTTCCGATGGCGTTGCCACCTGCTCCCGCTGCATATCTCAAATGCGCACGGGGTCGTGCGCCTACGCAAAGGATACATCATGCATATCGAACCGGGCGTCGTGGACGGCGCAAAAATGGCTCTTGGGGCCGCTACGGCGGCTGGAGCTTTGGGGCTTACCGCTAAGCTGTCGGTTGACACCATCAAGGAAAGCGGCATCGTTTCGCTCGCCACCCGTAGTGTTCTCAGCACAGCCGCAGTGTTCAGCTTTTTTCAGGTCTTGCCGCACCATCCGGTGAGCGTTTCGGAGGTGCACCTGATTCTTGGTTCTACCTTGTTCCTGCTCTTTGGCCGCGCGCCTGCCATGATCGGCCTTGCTGCTGGCCTGCTGTTGCAAGGGCTGTTTTTTGCGCCCACCGACTTGCCGCAATACGGCATTAACGTGACCACTTTGCTGGTGCCGCTCTATGCCATGAGCCTGCTGGCCGCGCGCATTATTCCGAAAGGCACGGCTTATACGGATATTACTTATATGCAAGCGCTCAAGCTTTCGACCACCTTTCAAGCCGGCATTGTCAGCTGGGTGGCCTTTTGGGCGCTTTATGGCCAAGGCTTCGGGGCGGAAAACCTGGCCTCTGTCGCCTCTTTCGGCGCGGCTTATATGATGGTGATTTTGCTGGAACCACTGGCAGACCTTGCCATTCTGGCAGGTGCCAAAACCCTGAGCCGTTATAAAGACAGCGGGCTGTTTACGCCGCGCTTGTTTGCCACGGCTTAAAACGAAAAAAGGCCGCGCTTGAACAGCGCGGCCTTTTTTAACATTGAAGGAGCTTAGCCGTTGGCTTCGCGCACCTTGTCCGCGGCTTCCTTGCTAAACGCAATGCCGTTTTCTTCCAGCAATGTATCCAGCTCGCCGGAAAGCACCATCTCGGTCACGATATCACAGCCACCGACAAATTCGCCCTTAACATAAAGCTGCGGAATGGTTGGCCAATCGGAAAAATCCTTGATGCCTTGGCGGATGCCCTCATCAGCCAGTACGTTTACGTCTTTATACTCAACGCCAATAAAGTTCAGCACACCGGCAATGCGGCTGGAAAAGCCGCATTGTGGCGCGTCTGCATTGCCCTTCATGTAAAATACAACGTCGTTGCTGGTGATTTGCTCTTTGATTTGCTCTTCTGGAGTGCTCATTTTATCTTCCTTCTCGGTTTATTTGAATCTTACATCTTTGCTTTTGAGCGAGGCCGCCTCGCTGAGCCTTTGGGCGCGTTCCACGCTTTCAAGGTCAGTGGCTTCCATGCCCAGCGGCTTTTTAGTGTCGGCGGTTTCTTTCATACCGCTGCGCATACGCTCGGCCAAAGGCCGG
>Ga0256840_1002994_pt1 | contig 14168 bp, 9 predicted proteins | sample 355202metaG_FD_185969 | JGI IMG/M metagenome (GOLD analysis project Ga0256840, IMG submission 185969) | Hydrothermal vent microbial communities from Mid Atlantic Ridge, Atlantic Ocean - 355-202 | ecosystem: Environmental > Aquatic > Marine > Hydrothermal vents | place: Atlantic Ocean: Mid...
CTTAAAAGTAGAGAATTTTACAAAATTATCAATAAATAAAGTACCAAATATTCCAGCTTACTATCTAGGTATTGTTAGTATTCGTGGTGTGATAATGCCCGTTATTGACATGCATTCTTTTTTGGAAATTAAAAAACAGAACTCCAACTCTATAACAAATAATTACATGATGATTGAGCACAAAGACTATGCGCCCATCATCTTTCGTACAGACAACTTACCTTCAATGATAAACCTCGATAAATTTACTCAAAGTAAAAACCTTAAGAACACGCCAAACTGGGTGAAGCGACACCTTAATGATGGCAACACATCACTATTTGACATTAAACACTCAGAACTACTTTTACGCTTTACACAAAATTAAACTATAGTATTAAAACTCATAAAAATAATAAGAAAGGTCTTACCCATGCTAAACAAACTATCAATCAATACACGAATTCTAACACTTATCATTATCCCTGCACTTATTTTGGCTGCTCTTGGCTACACTTCATTGACAGCGATAAAGACTAACAAAGCAACCTCACAGTTAGTGCATGGCCATACAGATATTTTTACTTATGCCTACAAAACAAACCTAGAAGTAAACAAAGGATTCACAACGCTATTAACTAACATCAATTCAGGCTTTATCTTTTGGAGTGCTGCTGATAAAAGAACAACAAAAGCTATCGCTAAAATGGATAAAATAACAAGTAAGCTTGCAAGTGAAATTAATACTTATTGGACTCCCGAGCAAAGAAATACCCCCCAAATAAAACAAATATTTTCAAGTTATGACAGACTGATTCAATCATATAAAGCATTACAACCTATTTTCAAAAAAGAAGGAAATGATGTTAATAAGGCCGTTTTAGCTAAGTATGTGATTAAAAAGATGTATCCATTAAGCAATGCCTTAACATCTCAGTTACAAGCCTTTGCAAATGAAACTCGAAGTGCTTCAAAAAAACAAGCAAAACATGTTATTAAGCATGCAGATGAATGGATTAATAAAATAACCTGGATAATTATTGGTGGTACTTTATTACTACTATTCATTGGCATCATGATTATGAAGTCAATTACAAAACCAGTTAAAAATTTAACTAACGTTGTTTATCGATTATCTGAAGGTGAATTTGACGCTCGAGCTGAAATCAAAGGTAGCGATGAATTATCAAATTTAGGTAATGCCTTTAATAATTTATTAGATGAACGTGAATCTACACTCATAAGCGTGGATACAGAACATAAAGAACTTAACCAATCTATTTTCCATTTACTTCAAGCTGTTGCCGAGTTAAGTGAACGTAACCTTACTATTCGTGCTACCGTTACAGAGGATGCTACAGGTCCAGTGGCAGATGCGATTAACTTACTAGCAGAAGAAACATCAGCAACCCTAAGCCAAGTTAAAAACATTGCATTAGAAGTAAATACTGCATCACAGCGTGTAAATACTCACCTTATGTCAGTTAATAAATTGGCCATGCAAGAGCAAGAACAGGCAATTGAAACGGCAGAACAAATGGAGCATATGCTCCAACGCCTAGACGGTATTGCAAACACTGCCGCCGAAACCAATACAATGGCAGGAAATACCAGTATTTCCACTAAAAAAGCACATGATTCAGTAACTCAAACACTAACGGGTATGGCTGATATACGTGAAACTGTACAAGAAACTGGTAAACGTATTAAACAACTCGGCGAACGATCGCAAGAGATTTCTCATGTTATTGAAATCATCAATACGATAGCTGAACGAACCACAGTACTTGCCCTAAATGCTTCAATGCAAGCAACAGCTGCTGGTGATGCCGGTAAAGGTTTCTCAGTAATCGCCGAGGAAATCCAACGTCTTGCAGAAAGCTCACGCGAATCTACAGGACAAATTTCAACCTTAGTTCGCAATATTCAACAAGAAACCAATACCACTATCGCAACTATGGATCAGACTATTGAACAAGTAGTTAACGGTTCAGTAAAAGCAGAAGATGCTACAACTCAGATGAAAGAAGTACTAGAAACAACCTCACAACTCGTTGAGGCTGTTAACCATATTGCCGAAACATCTCGTGAACAGGTTGGTATTACTGAGGTACTTAAGCATAAAGCAGAAAGTATCCTTAAATCCACACAGTCTACAGGACAAGAGCTTTTATCATTAACAGGTCTAAGTCGCAACATGTCTGAGTATGCACAGCGCTTAGTACAATCGGTAGGTGTATTTACACTGGATTCAAAACCTACAGAAAATAATAGCAATGCAAAAGTATAATTGATCGAAAATATCGATACTCAGGAGATTTACCAATGCATGATAATAATAACAATATTGCTATCGCGAATGAGCTAGAAGACATTGCTTTGCAATTAGCAATGCTAGATTCAACCGATATAAAGAGCGCCCTTGAGACTGTAGTGATGGAGTTACAGCGTATAGAAATGCTGGCTCAATTATTAGAAGTACCTGCTTTAGAATCCGTCAATAGCTGGATGATTTTAAATACAGCTATCAATGAAAAGAATAAAAAACAGCTACATATCTTATTATCTGAGGGTCACTTCTCAAATTGGATCGATATGCTTGCTGCGTTATTGCGTGAACAGGACTCAAGTTTAGTTACCTCACTAATTACAGAACTAACAGATACTAAATGGCCTTCCCCTCTTTCAGAGGCATCGCTTAAAATGCTTAATCAATGGTTAAACACCTCGGAAACTAATCGAGAAAACAATACAAATGACACAGTGAATAGCGATGAAAAAATTATTAAAGCCGATGCATTAAACACACTATCATCAGCAAACAGTATCCATCAACCTTCATTTGAAACTGAAAAAACGAGTGTTAACCTATTTGAAAATAGCTCACATGTAAATTCTATTGATGATCTACTAGTGAATACTGAACGAAGCACAAATGATGATCTTACCATATTAGCTGAATTATCAGGTGCTACACCCAATCAAGAAGAATTTGAGGGGAGTATTGAAATTGATATCATCGATATGGTCGATGATATCCCTGAAAATGAGGTTATCCAAACAGAAGTAAAGCTTAATCAAGAGCATTCACCTAACGAAGATGATAAACATGCTCTAGTAAATGAAGACTCAATTACTGCCAATCAGATTGACAGTAATCACACTGCGCTAAGCAGCTTCACAGCTGAAGTTGACGATATCATTATGACGTTAGCTACAATCAGTGAATCGCCTGAAGATATATTTAACAATACCGATAAATATAGCGCTGAATTACAACGTTTACATTTATTATCTGAACTTACTAACTACGCTGCAATTGCAAAAGCAAGTGATTGGTGTGAAAAAAATATTCAAACCTTTTCGACTAAAAAATCAGCAGAGTCAACAAACTTTATTGCTAGCGGCGAATGCTGGACATGGTTAGAACTAACCAATGCAAGTCTCAACAATCCTGATGATATTTCACTATTGCCAGCGGTAACTGCCGAACTAATGCGAGAAGACTGGGCTGAGGTATTCCCTATTGAGGATTTAGAGTCTTTCATTTTATTCTTACAAAACCCAGAAGCCGATCAAAGTTTACTTATAAACGACTCCTTAAATGATAGCAGCCAAGAACAATCATCACCTGAATTGGATACAATCATCAATGAAGAAGGAGACAATGAGCTCACACTAAAATGGGATGACGATGTACACCCTGAATTACTCTCTGTTTTCCTCCAAGAAACACCGGATCAAGTATCAGAGGTAGCAGCGCTACTGCTAACTATATCAAAAGGTGAAGCAGATAAAGACCAGCATCAACACGCAGCTCGAATTGCTCATACCATTAAAGGTGCTAGTGGCGTTGTTGGTATTGACGCACTGGTACAGTTCACGCATAAGCTTGAAGATATACTTGATTACTCGGTAATGCACAAATTGCCCACTGAAACAGCTGATTTACTCGCCGAAGCCTCTGACTGTTTAGAAAGCCTATTTGAGGCGGTTCAAGATCAACAAACAGCACCAGAAGACTTTTTGCCCATTTTAGAGAAATTAACGGAATCAGCCAAAACATTAGCTTCTGATGAAAATGAAACTACTGAAAATGAACTGGATATGCCTGAGCTTCCTGATTTTATCACTAACAGTAATAAGTTAGATGATGACATCAACCCAGAAAAGCACCTAGCCGAAAAAACAGAAAAACAAAATATTGATAATTCCTCAATACAAGAAAGTACCTCAGAAATATCAGCAACAGCCAGTAATAACCAGAAAACAACACCAGTTTTTGCTCAAACGGCAAATACAACCAACACTACAACAGTACCCCCTAAAGAACAAACTAAAGTCAGTGAAGCGCATGTGCGTGTACCTCTATCCATCATAGACACACTACTAAATCTAGCGGGCGAGCTATCCATCACAGCCACACGTGTGTCAGATGAATTAAACAAAGCTATAGAAACCAATAAACTTACCAAGCAACAGGATGTAAAAGTCCATGAAATGCTTAACGAGCTATCCAATACAATTTCACAACAAGAAAAAAATCAAAACAAAACAGTTAATACACAAAAAACGAATAGTTTAGACTCATTAGAAATGGATTCTTACAATGAACTACATAGTATTTCTGGCTTATTAACAGAAAGCATTCTTGATGGTGAAGCAATAGAATCAAAACTAACACTTCAACTCCAAGAGCTTAGCTCACATCTAAACCGACAAGGTCAACTTAATAAAGAGTTGAGTGAGGTAATACTAAACTCGCGCATGGTATCCATAGACAGCCTAGTACCACGACTAGAACGCACAGTAAGACAAACCTGTCGTACAACCGGAAAAAAGGCAAAACTAATAATTACAGGAAATAATATCAATGTTGACAATGATATTATTAATGGTCTAACCGATCCGTTATTACACTTATTAAGAAACTCAGTCGACCATGGTATCGAAGACTCTCAACAAAGAACAAAACAGAATAAAAAAGAGCAAGGCGTAATAAACTTGGATTTCTCTCGCCAAGGTAACTTCATTGTCATGAAGCTTAAAGACGATGGAGCTGGCATCAACCCTGATAAAATCTACCAACGCGCTATAGATAAAGGACTCATTACACCAGAACAGTCTTTCTCAAAAGATGAGGCATTAAAGCTCATACTTTTACCAGGTTTTACTACACAAGATAGTATTAGCAATATTTCCGGTCGCGGTGTGGGCATGGACGTTGTAAAAACCAATGTAGAAAAGCTGAAAGGAACCATTGATATCGAGAGCACACCCAAAAAAGGCTCAACTTTTACGATTAAAATTCCACTAACACTGGTTACCTCAGGAACACTATTACTTGAAACGGCAAATAATCATGTTGCGTTACCCGTGGACTCTATTGAGCAACTTACCTATTTAACACCTAAGGAAGTAATTCACAAAAATAATGCACATTATATTAAATATAATAAAAAAGACATTGTCATCCAAGCCCTGCCTAACTTATTATCATGGTCAGCAACTGAAATTGACTATAGCAAAGCACAAAACATAATTATTGTTAAAAGTAATAATAAAATTCATGCTGTTCATGTAGAAAAAATTATTAACTCACGTGAGCTTGTAATAAAAACTCTTGATCCATGGTTTACAAATAGAAAAGGGATCATTGGTGCTTGTCATTTAGCTGATGGTTCAGTTGCGCCTGTAATAAATCTTCCACAGTTGTTAGAGAATGATACTAGTAGCACAAATAAAAATAATACTACTAAACAGCTCATTGAAGCAGCACCTGTCACAACACAAGCGACACCTCAAATATTAGTGGTTGATGACTCACTCAGCAATCGTAAAGCACTTAGCTTAATTATCGAACAGCTTGATTATGATGTGCTAACAGCGGTAGACGGGCTAGATGCACTTAATATAATCAATGATAAGCATATAGATATGGTGTTCACCGATTTAGAAATGCCACGTATGAACGGCCTTGAATTAACCCAAGCGATACGCGTATGGGATGACAAAAAAGACCTACCTATTGTGATGGTCACCTCGCGTACCACGAAGAAACACCAAGATCTTGCCACAAAGGCAGGCGTAGATGATTACTTAACAAAACCTGTAATCACAGAGGATTTACACGCTGCAATGGATACATGGTTAAAAACAACAAGCCTAGCTTATGGAGAACCTGATTAAGTCGATTAAAATTTAGCGCAGAAAAATCTGTCGCTATTTTTCATGAAGTGAGACGTAATAGTTATTCTATTGCGCCGATCTTCGTGGAAAATAGCGGCGGATTTGGCAAGCTAAAAATAATTGGACTTGATCAGGGTTTCCTTAAGTACACCCAATTAAAAACTAAAAAGAAGAGAAGAATAACATGAGCATTGAAAATAGTATTGGCATTTACACAGTAGGCTTAGACCCAAAAGAAATAGCCGTTTTTAACAGAGTTATTGCCTTTAGTGTAACCCATGGATTAGTTCAACATGAGAGCACAAGTGCTGATAGCGCTAATCTCATTATACTCAGTGAAAGTGAATCTGCTAGTATTAGTAAAAATGATGAAAACACAGTACATCTTGTTATCAGTAACGACGTAAATTGTAAACTGGGTGACTTTCAAACAACACGACCACTACTAATCACTCGTGTTATGAAAACATTACAGCAAGCAATTGATCTAACAGCATTAAAAATAGAGTTGAAAAACAACACTCCTATTAAAAAAGATATTATCCAACCAACTATTATTGAAAATACAAGCAGTAAGCCTACCGTTATAGAAAAACCAACTCAAACACATGAAGAATTATCTACACAGGAGACAGCCCAATACAACCATCACGCCTTAGTGATTGACGACAGTGCTGCAATCAGAAAACAGTTAGAGCTAGAATTACGAGATGCAAATATCAGTGCTGACTTTGCAGAATCGGGTGAACAAGCATTAGAAATGATTAAAGAAACCCAGTACGATTTAGTGTTCCTCGACATTATCATGCCAGGAATTGATGGCTATGAAACTTGCAAACGCATGCGTGATATTACCGATTACAAAAAAACCCCAATTATCATGTTAAGTGGAAAAACATCACCGCTAGACGAAGTTCAAGGCGTTATTGCCGGTGCAACGACCTATCTGACAAAGCCAGTTAAAAGTGACAAGCTACAAGAAACGCTCAATCGCGTAACTACATGGTTAGAAAATTTTAATACAACGGTTAAAGAGACAGCATAGGTAAAGAAATCCTAACACTACACAACCGCGTAAACTTCCATAAAAGCTTACGCGGTCTCATCCGTTTGCCGAATTAGCTTACCATTCACCTCAGCCCCAGCAGGTAACTCAAGCACATCGTAATGAACATCACCGTTAACACATGCTTGATCAAACAACTCAACCTTGCCTGTCGCATAAATATTGCCATCAACCTGACCATTAACAATCAGATGATTTACATGAATATCACCCGTAATAAGTGCACCTTCACTCACGATTAACACTGAATTAGTATCTTCAGACTTAGCACCACCTTTAATCGTGCCAACCACATGCAAGCCACCCTCAAACTGGATCACACCCGTTACCGTAGTACCCTCACCTATCAGTGTATTAATTTGCGTTCGTAAACGCTCTTTACCTTTTTTCTTTGATCCAAACATTAAACTTTCCAAGTTGATTTACAGGTCTTTCTAATCATACCAAACATACTTTCTTAAGGAGAACCTGATTAAGTCGATTAGAATTTAGCACAGAAAAATCTGTCGCTATTTTTCATGAAGTGAGTCGTAATAGTCACTCTACTGCGCCAATCTACGTGGAAAATATCGGCAGATTTGGCAAGCAAAAAATAATTGGACTTGATCAGGATTTCCTCAAGGTAGCAATGCCGGTTGCGATAGCGCAAAGGTTTCATCCAAGCCTAACATAATATTCATATTTTGCACCGCCTGACCTGCAGCCCCTTTTACTAAATTATCAATCACAGATAAAATGACCAATTGATTGCTTGATTCTTTTTTATGCAACGCAATTTGACAAATATTAGATGCTTTTACAAACCGAGTCTCAGGGTGCGACCCTTCAGGCAGCACATCAACAAAAGGCTCATTAACATAACGAGACTCAAATAGCACCTGTAGATCAGTCTGAGTCATTTCTGTTTTCGCATATAAAGTCGCATGAATGCCACGAATAATAGGTAATAAATGGGGCACAAAAGTAAGATCAACAGGATTTGATAAACCCGCAACTAAGCCTAAAGTTTGTGCAATTTCTGGTTGATGACGGTGCCCACCGACATTGTACGCTTTAAAGCTCTCACCCATCTCACTAAACAAAGTCGCCACATTTGCACCCTTACCTGCACCACTCACCCCTGATTTGGTATCCGCAATAATACTTTCTAAATCAATCAGCTTATTTTCAACTAAAGGTAACAACCCCAATGTAACTGCCGTTGGGTAGCAACCTGGGTTCGCAACGATACGAGCGGTTTTAAGTTTATCGCGATTAATCTCAGGCAAGCCATAGACCGCCTCTTCAACAAGCTCAGGGCAGGCATGATCCATGCTATACCACTGACTCCAAAGATTAATATCCTTAATCCTAAAGTCAGCAGCAAGGTCAATCACTTTAGTTCCAGCTTTTAACAATTCTGCTACATGCTTCATCGCAACCCCGTTTGGCGTGGCAAAAAAGACCAAGTCACATTCCGCTAAGGCATCCGTTGAAGGATCGCTAAATTCTAAATCTACAAAACCACGCAAATTAGGAAACATTGCATCCACGCGCGACCCTGCGTTAGACCGTGAAGTGACATAGCTAATTTCAACCTCAGGATGAATGGACAAAATTCTTAATAATTCAACACCGGTGTAACCCGTTGCACCTACAATGCCTATTTTTTTCTTCACAATATTTATTTCGTACTAAATTTAAGATACAAAGATAATACCGCGAAAAAATATCTTTTGTAATCAAACAAGCAAAGTTTTGTTACATAAGGTTTATTCTATGCTCTAAACCCCATCAGAAGTGTATAAACTTTCTATATTAGGACTAGCAAGCTTAACTTTGATTTTGTTGAACATTTAATTATTAATTCTAGCCATTTTACTAGTACTGAAGTGTTCTGGCTGTAGCTGACTACCAAGGCGTTCGTGTACGCTTTCTATCCTGCAAAAGTAACGATGCAGATTGATATTGGATTTGGTGATTCCGTCTACCCTAAACCTGAAATAAACACCTATCCAACCTTATTAGATTTACCCGCACCAAAACTATTAAGCTATAGCAAGGAAACAACTATTGCAGAAAAACTAGCAATGGTTAAGCTAGGCGAACTAAATAGTCGCATGAAGGACTTCTACGATATTTGGCTGTTATCAAGGCAATTTCAGTTTAATGGGCTTGATTTACAGAAAGCCATTTCAGGTACATTTCCCCAAAGAGGAACTAAACTCCCGTCTGAAGTAGAAGCGTTTACTGAGAGCTTTATCAAGGCAAAAGATACGCAATGGAAAGCCTTTAGAAACAACATTAATAGTAATGCTATTCCTGCTATTTTTGAAGAAGTTATAAGTCAAATTAGAAGTTTTATTCATCCTATTATTGTATCTACAGCGAACGAAGCTGATTATAATAAATGCTGGCTACCTGAGTCGGGCTGGAGATAATTTGAACAAAATATGTAAACTCATAATTTACATATTTGTAGATTATAAAACCAAAGCTAAAAAAGCTCTGGCTCAATCTCATTAACCAACTGATAAGCAACCTGCTCAAAGGCAAACCAAGCTAAGAAGTTTTTAAGGTCGCTTTTGATCGATAAAGGCTCACCTGTTGATTCTTCATACTCTTCACGAAGCGCTTCAATTTCAGCGTAGTGCTTGTCATAAAAAGCGTGTGTGTCTTTGTAGTAAATCAGCTTGCCAACCATGCCGCTGATGCAACCGTGTTGTAGTAAATCTTGAAAGAATGTTTTAGGATCGTCATGCTCCAGTGCTTCTTCAGCAACTTCTGCTTTGATGGAATGAGGATGATCTTTTAGAATTTTCTTGAGTGAATTTTTCATGTCTAATTGTCCTTTAAGTTAAAAACAACTAGCGTTCAAAACCACCTCAAGATAGAAATATCAAGAAGCAATCCGTGTTTGCGTTCTTTATTTGCAAACAAAGGAGCATTTCTTTAAATTTTTATCGGTGGTTTAGTCTGGATTGATTTTTACGGGACAATTCGTCATAGAAACAACGCTCATCTGATTAATTATCAAACAAACACGCAACAGGCTATAATGTAAAACTATAAGAAAATAATAAATATAATCCAGCATGGCTAAGTTAATACCCGCACTCACTACCTGCCTTAATAAAATGCAAGCTGGTGAAAAGCGTTTTGCAAGAAGGCTTGAACAATTACTAGAAGATGATTATCTCTGCTGGTATGAAATACCTGTGGGTAAACGTCAACGCTATACTGATTTTGTTATCCTACACCCTGCTCGTGGATTACTACTGTTAGAAGTCAAAGATTGGAAGATTGATACCATTGTAAACCTTGACCCTAATAGTATTACTATCAATACACCAACTGGGCAAAAAACCACACCTAATCCCGTTCGGCAAGCACGAGAATGTACCTACGCCCTTATAAGTGAGCTTCAAGAAGATCCACAACTAATTCATAAAACAGGAAAATATAAAGGCAATCTAGTTTTCCCATGGGGTTTTGGAGTAGTCCTCAGCAATATTACTCGCAAGCAGTTTAATGATTCAGGGTTCTCAGGTGTTATCAAATCACACCTAGTAATTTGTAAAGATGAAATGGTAGAAAGTAGTGACCCTGAAATATTTCAAAAACGATTATGGGATATGTTTAATTACCAGTTTGCACGTCCTTTAGCTCTCCCACAAATTGACCGTATTCGTTGGCATTTATACCCTGAAGTTAGAATTAAATCGGGTATTCAAACCGATTTATTTGCAACAACTGCAAGCGACAAACCATCAAAAACCAAAAAAGTTATTCCAGAAATTATAAAAGTCATGGATATGCAGCAAGAACAGCTTGCAAGAAGCATTGGTAATGGTCACAGGGTTATTCATGGCGTAGCAGGTTCAGGCAAAACGCTTATTCTTGGTTATCGTAGTCTCTATCTCGCTCAAACATTAGATAAGCCCATACTGGTACTTTGCTACAACATTACACTTGCGGCACACCTCCGCCAAATGATGATTGATAATGGCGTAGAAGATAAGGTAAACGTCTACCATTTCCATGATTGGTGCGGCGAACAATTAAGACTTTACAATATTGATAAGCCTGCTGAAAAAGGCGTTAAGTACGTTGATAAGCTTGTTGAAACAGTTATCGAAGCAACAGAGAAAGGTCATGTACCCAAAGGGCAATATGGTGCGATTATGATTGATGAGGGTCATGATTTTCAACCAGAATGGCTCAAGCTTATCTCAAGCATGGTCAACCCCGATACTGATTCCTTGTTATTACTTTATGATGATGCTCAATCACTCTACAATAAGAATAAACTCGATTTCAGTCTATCAAGTGTCGGCATTCAAGCAAGAGGCAGAACTACGATTCTACGGGTTAATTATCGCAATACCGATGAAATAATAAACTTCGCCTACCGCTTTGCAGATAAGTATTTCAAAACCAAAGAAAGCGATGATGATCATATTCCATTAATCAGACCAAAAACAGCAGGTCGAGAAGGAAAAGCACCTTCTGTAGGCTTATATTCAAATTTCAAAGAAGAAATAAAACGTATTATTTTTGTCTTTAAATATCTACATAAAAACCAAGGCTACGCTTGGACGGATATGTGCGTCACTTACCCGACAAAAAAACTAGGTGAAAAAATTCAACTTGCCTTCATCAATGAAGGTATTCCCAACCAGTGGCTAAAGAACCCACAGCATAAAAAGAAATACGATTCATCGGCTGATTCTGTAACCATAGTAACAATGCACAGTAGCAAAGGCCTGGAATTCCCTATTGTTGCTGTTTCATGTGCGGGTATCCCATCAAACAAAAATGCTAAACAAGCGGATGAGGCCAAGCTTTTGTATGTGGCTATGACTCGCTCTACTGAGAAGTTGCTGATTACTAGTCATGAAGACAGTGAATTATTTGATGAACTATCTGCGATAGAAAATCGTCAATTAGAAAGGGTTTAAATTTAACAGAAAACAACATGACCATTTTGATTTAAAGTGGCGGAACAAAAATCAAACTGACATAATCACTTATTATCAGGGAGATGCATTAGACATCTCCCTAGTTGTTAAATTTACTCCAGCTTAAAATCTAATAATTAGTATAAACTATAATTGGGATAATTTTATTTTTAGCAAGATTGAGATGATTTATAGCAAGCATAAAGCAATCATACTACTACTATGGCAGAATCCCTGACCCAAGTCAGGGAAGCCAAATTCTGCTCCCCAGAGCAGGATTTAGCGTTTCTGTTTTGTGTGCCTGCTTTGCAATATTCCAAGTGAAACTTGGGATGAGCTAGGCTCATAGAATTGTCCTCGTTCAGAGGGCAACCGAACAGGCATGGCTACGCCCAAGCGTAGGCAAAGTATTAATCCGCCCCAGCGGATTGATGCTGTTGCATGGTTCGTCGTCGGTGAGACAGCCCTAGGAGCTTGTCCGAGAACTAAGACCGTAGCGAAAACTACAGAATTATCATAAGTTGTGATTATCGAAAGAGGCGAATAGCACGGCTATTTAACGATTTTGATAAGCTCAAATTATGATGATTGTGGGATTTGCAGTAGGTTTCTAGTTCTCGGACAAGCTCCTAGCTGACGCTCGACTCCCGATAATGCTGTGAGCGTTCAGCGAAACCCGCAGGGGTAAAAAGGCAACATCGCCAGATAAGGCACTTTGCAACCAGTAGTATCGGGAGTCGAGCGCCAGCGGAGACGACGAACGGGTGAAAGTTTAAAAGTTAGCCGCGTTCAGCGTGCTAGCTTTAAAACTGAGGGTGCAACCCTACCGAAGTATCGGACGTTCAGGAGTGATACAAGCCAAGAGGACGACTTTCTCTTCCTTGCGCCGTTGTTGGATAATTTTCATCGATTAAAATGGTTCTTATTAAAATTAGGAAATAATTGTAAGCTATTTTTATAGGCTCAAATGGATATAATAAAAACATGATCATACATTCCACTAAAAAACTTGCCCAAAAGATTCCAACTGTAAGTAAAGAGAGCCTAAACGATATTAACCCCTTGGGTAGTTGGCACGTAAACTTTTATGTTATTGCTAGGCGTAACTGCGTTATGTTTTGTCATGACAAAACACGTTTTTGTCTTTTTATTCCTGCCTTGAAAAAAGCGGATTTAGAAAACTTAGATTTTTGGTTTAGGGATGTTTTTGCCAACACCATGCTAAAGCTGAATTACGATGCTAAAATTTTAGAGAAAGCACTATCCTTTGTAACACCTCTAGAGTTTGATACATCTTGTGATCGTTCAGTGCAAGGCACTATGCGCGTTGCTCATGATGATCTTCATTCTATTTTAATTAACACTCCAAATTTGAATGACCTCAGAGATGCACCTTTCTACTCTATATCGGCACAGCTTAATGATCGACCTGTAACTACAAAAGGTATGAAATATAATGAATGCTTATGGCCAATTAGGGACATGAAAAAATTCATTGAGGCCCTTTGAATAATATTCACTTACCCATATTTGGTTTTAAATTTATTCAGTACGATAAGCAGAAAACCTGGTATTTACACCGACTACTGCGCCTCGCTACGCGATGCCCTGCAGACTTTTAGCAAGCTTACCGTTTTGTTTTTTAAAACGGATAACTTGATTATTAGAGTGAAACCGTTGGTCTCTTGGTGAGCCTTCAAAAGCCTCCTGCGGTTCAATTCACGCTCCACTCACGCAAAAAAAAACCACCCCTGAGGGTGGTTTTTTTTGTTTGGTGGAGGCGGCGGGAATTGAACCCGCGTCCGCAAACACTCTGCCTGTAGGCGCTACATGTTTAGTTTGTCTATTAATTTAGCGATTATCTAACCAACAAACAGGATTGAAAACCGCGATTCTGGTAAAGTTTTAATGGCTCCGTCCCAGACGTACTTCACCACGATTCCGTATAAATGATCCCGAACACTTGCCCTACGGACGAGGAAAGGTCAGGAGTC
>Ga0256840_1002995_pt1 | contig 14163 bp, 14 predicted proteins | sample 355202metaG_FD_185969 | JGI IMG/M metagenome (GOLD analysis project Ga0256840, IMG submission 185969) | Hydrothermal vent microbial communities from Mid Atlantic Ridge, Atlantic Ocean - 355-202 | ecosystem: Environmental > Aquatic > Marine > Hydrothermal vents | place: Atlantic Ocean: Mid...
CTCTCTTTACTCTTGTTTCTTTTCTCTTATTTACCTCTATTCTTTGTTTAAAAATTCGTTTACTATTTTAAAATCATCAAAATCAGATTTTATTCCTTTTATTATTTGATATGTTTCATGTCCTTTCCCTGCTATTAACAAAATAGTTCCTTTTTTAGCTAATTTAACAGCAGCTTTAATTGCTTGTTTTCTATTGGTTATTGACAAGTATTTATCTTCATTTTCTTTTGACACACCTTGCTCAATTTCTTCAATTATAACATCTGGATTTTCACTACGTGGATTATCTGACGTAAAAATTGTTTGATTAGACAACTGTGTCGCTATATAGCCCATTTTAGGACGTTTTGTTTTATCTCTATCGCCACCGCAACCTACAACCGTTATTACTTGACTGTTATTTGTATTGATATCATTTATTGTTTCTAATACATTTTTTAGTGCGTCTGGCGTATGCGCATAGTCAATTATTGCTGTGATTCCATTATCAGAAACTGTGTATTGAAACCTACCATTAACCGAATTCAATTCACTTATTATTCGCAACGTTTCCATTTTATCTAAATCCAACTCCATAGCAACTCCAAAAATAGATGCTAAATTATAGGCGTTAAAACTGCCAATTAATTTTGACCAAACCTCTGTATTATTAATTTGTAGCAACAATCCCGAAAGTTGATTTTCAACAATTCTTACTTTATAATCTGCCGAAGTCTTCATTGCATAAGTTAGCTTTTCAGCTTTTGTATTTTGCAGCATAACACTTCCATTCTTATCATCTACATTCACTAAAGCAAATGCTGTTTTTGGCAATTCATCAAAGAACTTTTTCTTAACATCTCTATATTCGGCAAATGTTTTATGGTAATCTAAATGATCGTGTGATAGGTTTGTAAAAACACCTCCACGAAAGTGCAAGCCAGCAGTTCTCTGTTGATGAATTCCATGAGAACTTACCTCCATAAAACAATGTGTAACACCTTTACTAACCATCATAGCTAAATAGCTGTTTATTGCTAAACTATCTGGCGTAGTATGCGTTGCTTCAATACTTTCATCATCGATTTTAACCACTACGGTAGACAATAAACCTACTTTAAAACCTGCCTTTTTAAATAGATTATACAACAAAGTAGCAATGGTTGTTTTTCCGTTTGTACCTGTTACACCAACTAAATCTAAGTCTGCTGATGGGTTTCCGTAATAATTAGAAGCCATTATAGCCAAGGCTTTATTGCTATTTTCTACCTGTAAATAAGTAACATCGTTTTGAAAATCGTTGTAATTTTTATCGTCAAATACAACAACCGTTGCGCCATTTTCAATAGCAGAATCTATATATTTATGCCCGTCAACAGTCCAACCCTTTTGAGCTACAAAAACATCGCCTTTCTTAATCTTTTGTGAATTGAATTGAATTTGATTAACTTCAATATCAATATTACCATAAGTTTTAATTATAGTTACACCGCTTAATATGTTGGTTAATTGTTTCATTTTATTACTTCAATTCAAATTTCATTTTATCTACTTCTTGTTTCTTGTTAAGACAAAGTCAAATTAACTGACATTCCTTTTTTTATTTTTTCTCCTTTTTTAATGGATTGACTCACAACTTTTCCACTGCCAGTAAAAACGACTTTTAAGCCTAAATTTTCTAACAATGAAATTGCATCCATACCAACCATTCCACTAAAATTAGGCATTGTTTTAAAACCTATTTCTGCATTTACATTGTACCTTTCATCGCTTTTATTTAAAAAAGCATAATCCGATTTTAACGCTTTAAATTTATCAACAACTGGCGTATCGGTATATAATTTTTGTGCGATTTTTGCAAAAACTGGCGCCGCAACTATATTGCCATAATACCCAAGTTTCGTGTCAGGTTTATGAATAACCACAATACAAGAATACTTTGGCTTATTAGCAGGAAAAAAACCTGCAAATGACGCAATATATTGTCTTACACCTCCATTACCATAATTCACTTTACAAGTTCCTGTTTTACCAGCCAAAAAATAATCTTTGTTATAGATGTTTTTTGCCGTACCTTGTTTAACTACATTTTTAAGCATTTTTGTTACCTTATCAATTGTTTGTTGCGAACAAATTTTCTCATTAATAACCGTTTTTTCAAAAACTTCTAAAACTTTATCTTGCTGTTTTATGGCTTTTACAAACATTGGTTTTACCATCTTACCATTATTAGCTATCGCATTATAAAATGTTAACGTCTGTAATGGAGTAATTGAAACACCATAACCAAAACTCATCCATGGCAAGGTTGTTCCATACCATTTATCTTTAACTTTCGGACTTGGCAAATACGATTTTCCTTCCCCTTTAATAGGAATACCCAATTTAAAACCAACTTCCATTCTATTTAAACCATCAATAAATTTTTGAGGGTTCTTTTTATAATTACTATAAATAATTTTAGCAATACCTATATTAGACGATTTTTCAACAACTTGAGAAACCGTAATTTTTCCGTTTGGATGACTATCAGTAACCGTTCTACCACCAACTCGCCAAGTACCATTACCAGCATCAATAATGTTAGAAGGATTAACTACTCCATCTTCCAAAGCCACAACCATACTCATCAACTTAAAGGTAGAACCTGGCTCATGTGATTCACCAACCGCATAATTTAAACGCTCGTAATATTTGCCATTTTTTGTTCGTCCTAAATTAGAAATCGCCTTAATTTCACCTGTTTCAGTTTCCATAACGACAACAGTTCCATGTTCTGCCTTAAATTTTTCTAATTGACTTAACAAAGCATGATGCGCAATATCTTGAATATTAACATTAATTGTAGTTACAATATCTTTTCCATCAATTGGATCAACTTCTTTAGCATCAAAAATTGGTTTCCATTGTCCTTTAGCTATTTTTTGCTTTAAACGCTTGCCATTTTTACCTCTTAAATATTTTCTGAAATTACCTTCCAAGCCTACACGAACTGGAAATGGATTTCCATCGGCACCAATTCGAGTTTCATCCCAACCAATGGTTCTTTCGGCTATTTTACCAATAGGTCTTTCACGAACTGTTCTTTGATCTTTTATAAAACCACCTTTATATGCTCCAAGATTAAATAGTGGAAAATTCTTTACCTTGATATAATCTGTATAACTCAAATTTTTTGCTATTAGCAAATAGCGCTTTTTATTTTTTTTTGCGTTTCTAAACCTTGTTTCGTAATATCGTGCAGATTTAGAAAACATATTTGCCATTTCTCTTGACAATTTTTTGATGTACTTATTAAAATTTTTTTCAGAAACAGTAACCAAATCCATATGTATATCAAATCGATAAACAGAAGTTACCAACAAGTCGCCATCAGCAGAATATACATTTCCACGATTAGCTGGTATATCGAAATTTTTAATAACTCTCGCTTCAGCTTCTTCTTTATACAAATTACCATTTACCATTTGAATACCAACCAACTTATAAACAATAAGCATCGCAAACAAAAACAACACCACTGCAAATGGATATAATTTTTTTAATATGTTTTCTTTACTTGTTGACATTCTTTTTTACTTTTTACGTAACAACTTTTGTTGTTTTTTTTATTGATTAATTGTTGTTATTTTTATTTTTACTGGCGGTTCATCTGAAACATATAAGTCTCTTTTTGACAACATTTCAATCACCGAAGACTCCATTTTAAGCTTCATTAAATCAGAAGCTGTTGCTATATGTAAAGCTCTTAACTCTTTTCTTTTTCTTGTTAACGCTGCAATTTGCTGTGCTTTTTTATCCACACTATGCGAGCTTGAAATCATCATTAAAGCCAAAACTGTTAAAAACAATATAAATACCCAATTCTTTAAGGCATCTTCCTCAACAAGAAATCGCCCTTTTAAAATATTATATATATTTTGCTTTACACTCATTTATAATTTTGTTGCAATTCTCAATTTTGCACTTCTTGCTCTATTATTAACTTTTACCTCTTCTTTACTTGGAACAATCAACTTACCATCTTTCTTAAACGGAACTGAAAAATTTCCATAAAAATCTTTTTCTGGTTCACCTTCAAACATTCCTTTTTGAATCAACCGTTTAACTAATCTGTCTTCTAACGAATGATACGATATAACACTTAATTTCCCTCCTTTATCTAAAACTTCAACAGTCTGCAATAAAAACTCTTTCAATACTTCAATTTCTTGATTAACTTCAATTCTAACCGCTTGAAATATTTGTGCTAAAATTTTATGCTCTTTTGATTTCGGAATAAATTCCGATAATATTTCTTTTAACTGAAAACTTGTTTTTATTTTATTATCAATTCTCGAAGCAACAATTTTAGAAGCTATTTTTCTGGATCCACGAAGCTCTCCATACTTATACAACACGTCTGCCAAGTCTTTTTCATCATAAAAATTAATGACTTCATAAGCTGATTTCTCATCATTCTGATTCATTCTCATGTCCAAATCCGCATCAAAACGAGTAGAAAAACCTCTTTCCGCCACATCAAATTGATGAGAGGAAACACCCAAATCAGCTAAAATTCCATCCACTTTTCTCACGCCTTGCAATCTTAAAAAACGCTTTAAATACCTAAAATTCTCAGTAATTAAAACAAATCGCTCATCATCAATAGCGTTTTTTATCGCATCTTTATCTTGATCGAAAGCAAACAACCTTCCGTTTTTTCCAAGACGTTTCAAAATTTCTTTAGAATGACCTCCGCCACCAAAAGTAACATCTACATAAACACCATCTGGCTTCACATCTAAACCATCAACCGTCTGCTTAAGCAATACCGCACTATGATAAATCGACTCCATCATCTCCTCCTCCCATTACTTCTTCAGCCAAGTCAGCAAAATCTCCTGCCGCATCATCAATAGCTGTTTCGTATTTATCTTTATCCCAAAACTCAATAATATTTACATTTGAAGAAACCACAACATTCTTAGTGATACCAGAAAAAACACTCAAATCTTTCGGAATTAACAATCTACCAGAAGCATCTAACTCTACAACTTTAACGCCTGCAGTAAACCTTCTGATAAAATCATTGTTTTTTTTCTTAAACCTGTTCAATTTATTAATGCTTTGCATCATCACATTCCACTCACTCATAGGATATAATTCTAAACAAGGCTGAAAAACCGAACGCTTCAACACAAAACCATCTTGCAAAATAGGAAGCAACTGCTTCTTTATAGCAGAAGGTATCATCAAACGCCCTTTCGCATCTGCTTTACATTCATATGTTCCTATTAAATTTATCATTACAAAACTGTTATCTATTCTTTTAAAATACAAATATACATAAAATTACCACTTAATTCCACAATTTACCACTTTGTTAATAACTTTATCCACATTTCATATATAGCTGAATTGTAGCAACTTGAAATACATTGTTATATTTTTTTAAAAGGAGACTTGTAAAATCATTAAAAAATTGTATTTTGCTACAAAATATTTATCTTTGCAATTCAATAAATAATAATTAATGAACCAAGAATTAAAAAAAGAAGGAGGCTTTGAATACCTCGAAGCAGGAGAAGGTACTCCGATTATTATCTTACACGGTCTAATGGGCAACCTTAGTCATTTTGGAGGTGTTTTTGATTACTTTCCACAAAAAGGCTATAATATTTTAATGCCCCAATTACCTGTTTATGATTTACCTTTAATCAAAACAAGCGTTAAAAATTTAGCAGAGTTTGTAAAATCGTTTATTGAATACAAAAAATTTGACAAATACATCTTAATGGGCAATTCGCTTGGAGGACATATTGCCCTGTATTTTTCTAAAATGTACCCAGACAATGTATTAGGTATGATTTTAACTGGAAGCTCAGGTTTGTATGAAAATGCTATGGGAGGAAGTTTTCCAAGACGTAGCGATTACGAATATGTTAAGAAAAAAGTACAAGACGTCTTTTACGATGACGCTATCGCAACTAAAGAAATTGTTGACGAGAGTTTTGCAACCATTAATGATAGAAGTAAATTAATTAGAACATTAGCCCTTGCAAAAAGTGCAATTAGACATAATATGGCAAAAGATTTACCTAATATGAAAATGCCAGTTTGCCTAATTTGGGGAAAAAATGACACTGTTACGCCGCCAGAGGTAGCCCATGAATTTCACGAACTTTTACCAAACTCAGATTTGTTTTGGGTTGACAAATGTGGTCACACACCAATGATGGAACATCCTGACACATTTAATAAAATATTAGAAGAATGGTTTGAAAAACAAACATTTTAAAAATAACCTACATCTTTTTAGCTGTTTAAATTTTTCAATACATGGCAATTAACACTGCAACTTTCGTTACCAGTAACACAACTGTTACTAAATGCCCTACAGATAAAATACCTGAATATGCCTTTATCGGTAGATCTAATGTTGGTAAATCTTCATTAATCAACATGCTAACAAACAATAAAAAGCTCGCAAAAACTTCGAACAAACCTGGAAAAACGCAACTTATTAATCATTTTATAATAAATGAACTGTGGTTTTTGGTAGACCTACCTGGTTACGGCTACGCAAAAGTTTCAAAAAAAGCAAGGAGTAAATTCCAAGATTTGATTTATGATTATTTTAGTAAAAGACTACAACTGGCATGTACTTTTGTGTTAATAGACAGTAGGCATGACGCTCAAAAAATTGATTTGGAATTTATGCAGTTTTTAGGAGAAAACGCGATTCCATTTTGTGTCATTTTTACAAAATCAGATAAATTAGGCAAAGTACAACTTGATAAAAATATAGCTAAATACAAAAAAAGCATGTTACAATACTGGGAAACAATGCCTACTTACTTTGTTTCTTCATCCGTAAACAAAAACGGAAAAGACGAGATTATAAAATTTATAGACCATGTAACTAAATCACTTGATGAATAGTAAAAACCTATCAATTACAATAGAACAAAGCCACTAATCTTACTCCAAATCTAACAAACAGCCACAAATTGAGAGTCAATTCAAATAAAAATAATCTACAAATCATTTTTGAAGACAACCATTTGATTATTGTTAACAAACGTGTTGGCGACATTGTTCAAGGCGACAAAACCAAAGACAAACCTTTAAACGAAGTTGTAAAAGAATACATTGGCCAAAAATACAACAAACCAGGAAACGTATATTTAGGTGTTGTACACCGATTAGACAGACCCACAAGCGGAATTATTATTTTTGCGAAAACTTCAAAAGCACTTTCTCGTTTAAATAAAATGTTGCGAGATAAAGAAATTAAAAAAACTTATATTGCAATTACAAAAAACAAACCACCAAAAACCAAAGACACCTTAATACATTATTTAAGAAAAAACCCTAAAAACAACAAAGCAATCGTTTTTAACAAAGATACAGAAAATACAAAAAAAGCCATTCTACATTATAAGGTAATTCAAGAGCTTGACAACTATTTTACATTAGAAATTGACTTAGAAACTGGAAGACACCATCAAATTAGATCTCAATTATCAAGTATAAAATGCCCAATTAAAGGCGATTTAAAGTATGGCGCAGACAGAAGCAATAAAAATGGAGGCATTCATTTACATGCATATAAAATTAATTTTACTCATCCAGTAAGGAAAACAATAATAAACCTTTCTGCACCAATACCAAAAGATACTATTTGGGGCGCTGTAAACTTGTGAGTTATTAACATTTCAAGTTACTTATTAACAATTACGAATATGTTAATATTTTTTATTACTTTTGAAGTACTTAAAATTTAATCAAATTCCCCATAATTATGCAAATTGAAAAAGAAAACAGTATAGAAGCTATTACTAAACAAGTAAAATCGCCTAACAGTATAAAATTAATAAACAAACTCCACAAATCACTAACCAATTTAGAAAACAATTGCAATACACGAATTGCAAATAAATATTTGATTGGCTTCTTAGAGGAAAAAGGTGTTCGTTCTTATGAAGAATTTATAAATTCTCTTGTTTAATTTTATAGAAATTACAATACCTGTTTATAATTAAAATTTAACGTCAACTACGTTTTACACGAATATTATTTTGATATTCATTATAATTTTAAGCTAAAATTATATGCATATATAAAATTCAAGTTATTGATTTTTAAATTCGTCTCATTTTACAACAAACAGGAAAAACACCCTTAATTTTTCAGGAATTAACCTTGCTCTTATAAATTGATTATGGCTTAATTTTGCTTTATAAATTAAACCGCAAAATTATGATGACCCTTAAACAAATTTCTGTAAACAACCAATATTCAAAAGTTAAAAAAGTATATTCTTTACAAGTACAAGAAAAAGAGCTTATTAAAAATAGCTTTGGAAGAAACACTACTGTACCTCAAATTATTTTTGATAGAATTCAAAAAAATCTTGATAATGGTCAAAAAGTCAATGCTATTTTAAAAGTAGCTCTTAAAGACGGTAACTCATATTGGATTAATAATAACTTTACACCTGGTCATTACAATAGTAACAATCAATTTTCTATCAATTCGGATGTATTAGATGAAACTGAAGTAAATAAAGTAAAAAAATTATATAATACACTCTACAAAATAGAAACCAATTTAAGCGTTACCCAAGCTAATAAATTTTTAGATGGTTATTTAGAAAATTATAATTTAACTTTCAATCAACTAACCAGTCTTAATTAATAACAATACCTCTTTTACCAATTGTCTTTACCATACGCAAAGTACTTTCTTTTGCTGTATTAGCAGGTATTAAGTATGTTTTTTCAAATAATTTATTTTCACAAAAAAAAGTAACTTTAAATTCATTATCCAACACCAAAACTTCTTCAACCATTAATTCAAATTTCACAGCTGATTTTGTAGGTAGTAAATCTATCTTATGTTTCATCTGTGCAGTTTCTCTATTTTTATCAAAACCTTTTGACAGAATTAAAACCAAATCAATATCCACATTTTTATCGTTTACTATATACACATTCCAATCGTTTGTTTTAAACAAATCGTTGTATTCTGGAGCTATAACTAAGTAAACATTCGCTACTTTTGGTATTTTTATATCTTTTTTCATTACTATTTAAAATTAATCCAAAATTATTATAAATTAATTAAAGTATACTGCTTAACTCGTAATTCTTTTTTTATTTTTGGAACATTATATATTCAAGTTTAAAATAAAATACTATTGAAAGTTTTTAGAGGATTATCAGAGTTTAAAGAAACGAAAAAAAGCACAATAACCGTTGGTACATTTGATGGTGTTCATATTGGACATCAAAAAATAATTGACAAGATAAACGCAAATAAAAAAGATAAAAATTCGGTTTTATTGACTTTTTATCCACATCCAAGAATGGTTGTACAAGATAAAACTAATCTTAAATTATTAAACACTCTTGAAGAAAAAATTATGCTACTCAACAAAGCAGGTTTAGACTGTTTAGTTGTTGAACCATTTACAAAACATTTTTCTAAGCTTACTGCTTTTGAATTTGTAAAAAATATTTTAGTAGATACCTTAAATCTTAAAAAGTTAGTAATTGGTTACGATCATAGATTCGGGAAAAATCGTGAAGGTAATTTTGAAATGCTCACAGAATATAGTAAAATATATGATTTTAAAATTAAAGAAATCACTGCGCAAGATATAGAAACTGTTACCGTTAGTTCAACCAAAATACGTACAGCTCTACAAGATGGAAAGATTGAAATTGCAAACAAGTATCTTGGCTACAATTATTTACTAACAGGTAAAGTTGTTCGTGGTCAAGGATTAGGAAGAAAATGGAATTACCCAACAATTAATATTCAAATTGCAAACCCATACAAACTAATACCGAAAAATGGTGTTTATATTGTTACAGCACATTTACGTGACACTAAATTTTATGGCATCATGAATATTGGGTTTAGACCAACTGTTAATGGTAAAAATAGAACTATCGAAGTCCATTTATTAGATTTTAAACACGACGTATATGGAGATAATATTCAAGTTTGTATGGTAAAGCGTTTACGTGATGAAAAAAAATTTCCATCAATAGAAACTTTAGTTAATCAAATACAACTTGACGAAAAAAACGCTCGAGCGATAATAAAAAATCTATAATCGTTGTCTAACCACTTCATACAACGCAACACCACAAGCCACAGAAACATTTAATGATTCGATAGTACCAAACATAGGTAATTTAGCCTTATAATCGCTCATTTTAAGTACCGAATTAGAAATACCTCTATGTTCTGAACCCATAATTAAAGCAATGGATTTTTTTAGGTTTACATCGTAAATTAAATCATTTGTTTTTTCAGTTATTGAAACAACTTCTATACCTTCTGCTTGTAAAATAAACAAGGCGTCTTTAATATGTTCTACTTTACAAATAGGTATATTAAAAGCAGCACCAGCCGAAGTTTTAATAGCATCTGCATTTAATGGTGCATTACCATGATTGGGGATTATAATACCAGTTACATCACTACATTCTGCTGTTCTAATAATTGCACCAAAATTACGAACATCAGAAATTTGATCTAACAACAAATATAATGGTGTAAAATTCTCATTTTCTTGACTTTCTTTTTGATTTTTAGCAATTAATGCTTCTAAATCGTGAAAAATAATTGCTGAAATTTTAGCAACTGCTCCTTGATGATTTTGATATTTAGAAAGTTTATTTAATTTTTCTATAGGTACATAGCTGCTAGCTATTTTATTCTTTCGAACAACACCATTAAGCTCATTCATCAAAGCTCCTTTTAGGTCTTTTTGTAAATAAACTTTTTCCAACTCTTTACCTGAATTTATAGCTTCAATTATTGCTCTAATTCCAAAAATATATTCTGTATTTTGCATACTACAAAGGTAAGAGGTTTTAATGAATTTTAAGCATAAAAAAAGACTGCCTTTTCAGACAGTCTTAAAATTTCAAATAATATTAATTATTTAATAATTATTTTATGTGACTCTTTAATATTTTCGTTAATAATATTAACAAAATAAATACCACTTTCTACATGTAATGAAACTGGCGTTTCTGTACTACTAATATTCATAGTTGCATCGTATACTTGTTTACCATTAATATCAATTACTTGAATATTACTATTACTCATTTCTTTAGATGATTTTATGTTGAAATTTCCTTCAGAAACTGTAGGATAAATCGTTGTAACTGTATTTACAGTTTCAAAATCACCTACACTTACCGTAGGAGTAGCCGTAAATTGACCTGTAAAGAAACCTCTTCCATAAGTAGATGCTAAAATTGTATTATCTACTGTACGTAAATCAAAACTCGTTACTTTTACATTTTGCATACCGTCATTAGATCTTGTCCAATGTGGATTAGCATCTTTAAAATTATTTGTTTTCCATACACCTAAATCAGTTGCTATAATAACTTCATCATTTAATAATGGGTTCATTAATATATCTTTTACTGGTAAATCTGGTAAATCACCTTCCTTATTTTGCCAAGTAACACCACCATCTTCGGTATAAAACACATTAATTACACCATAATTATGAAACGTTAACATTATTTCACTTTCATTAGCTCCAAAATTAATAGAAGATATACTTCCTAAAAATGGCATGTCATATGGTTCTGGAGTTAAATCAGTCCATACTGGTGTTGAATTCGCATTTGTTACTTTATATATATCTCCAGAATCTGTTCCTACAAATAAAGTGGAACTACCATGTGTATATGGTGAAACTTTTAAAGCAGTTGGCGGTCTAGTAATTAAAGCATCTGTCATATTTGTTCTACTTGGTGATGACAATAAATTAGAAAAACGACTAATAGTAACATTCCAAGTACTTGCTGCTGTATCAAAAACGGAAGCATTAGAATATAGTATATCTAAATTATCATCTAACTCAGCAACATTAACGAAATCTCCTTCATTTTGATTATTTACGATTTGATCTAAGTATGTCCCATTAATATCAAGTAACGAATAAGAATTTTGATATATTGAAGTAATCATATATTGACTATCTTTATCAATAAAACAATACATTCCATCTCCACCTCCTACACTACTAGACGAATTAATACCATTAGATGCATTTTTAATTAAATTTGTTCCATTGTCTTGTGCACCACCCAAAAACAATTCATTAGATGTAGATTGACCTATTCCTCCTTTATAAAATTGAGTTGTATTAAAACCATTACCTCTACTTTGTATAGCGTTAGAATTTGATTGCGCATTAGCCCAATCATTTACATAGTACACACCACCATCATTCCCAATAACACCTTTATTTCCATTAGTTGGATGAAAGGTAATATTATGTACATCCACATGCATTCTTGAACCAGGAGAAGACGAATTATAATAATGTGTAATCTTATTCCAAGATGCACCTCCATTAGTAGACTTAAAAACATAATTGCCACCTATATAAAGTTCATTATCATTATTTGGATTAACCGTTAATGTTAAATTATAAAATTCTTGTTGACCTGCAAAATTTGCTGGCGAAGACATAGAACTTCCTCCATAAAGAAAACCAAATGATGTCTTTTTAAAAATTGTATTTGACCCAACTACTATTGCTGCAAATATTTTATTTGCATTAGAATATGACGATGCTAATTCAACACGATTACCATTTGGAATTGCTAATTTTTGTGTAAAGTTCACCCCATCTGTAGAAACAAATATTTTACCACCACCATCATAAGCATCACCTGCATCATTTCTAAAAGAACTACTATTAATAGAGCCTGCCCAAATTTTATTATCTGGTGTAATCAATAAATCATTTATTGGATGCCTGTTACCAAAAGTTGTTAGAGGCAATGTTAATAAATTCCAATTACTACCACCGTCAATAGACTTATAAATTCCAAATTCTCCACCAACTACATAAGCATTACTTATATAATTTGACTCTGTTACTGCAGCGTAAATTTCAGTAACTCCATTATTATTACGTGTAACAATATCGTTAATATGAAATTTTCCAGGAACTAACCTTATACCAGCAGGTAAATCTGATGTTGCTGGATTTAAAGTAACATTTACCGTATTTGCATTCATTGCATTTTTAATAATATCACCATCTGCTTTAGAAATCATCACTGCAGGTATATTAATCGTTGCGTCTTCTCCACCCATAGCAAAAGGAAAACCAGAAACACTTTGAACAATTATTACAGCAGTAGCTCCTGCAACTTGTGCATGTTTTACTTTTACTGTAAAGTTACAATTACCTCTATCAATAATTGCAATTTTACCACTTACAGATGCACCAAAACTATTACAACCTTCTGTAGGATCAGCAGAACCAGCATCATTAGCCAATACTAAATTTCCACTCACGCCTCCTGACGGAATTGAAACTCCAAAACCTCCTGCTTCAATAACTGAGAAATCTGCTGCTATAGAAGCTGGGGTATTAACAGTTAAAAGAGCATCACTAATAAATGTTGTTTCACCTGAGCTTCCGCCAAAAATGTGATTCCAAGTAGCACCGCCATCTGTAGACTTCCATACTCCATTACCTGTTCCTTCAGCACCTACATAAGGTTCACCTGTACCAATATATATTATATTAGAATTATTCACATCAGTAGTAATTGATGAAACCACTAAGTTTTCTGGTATATCTATTTGCTGCCAAACAGAACTGGAATTTTCTATATCATCAATCACCCATAAACCACCAGTAACACCACCTGCAAAAACTCTTTTATGCGTTGCATCATTTGGATCATATAAAATAGCTCTTACCCTACCAGGTACGTTATTTGGACCTCTTTCTACCCAAGTATTCCCGTTTGAACCAGGTACAGATCTATCAGTATTTAATCTTTCTTGTAAAGCAAAAATATTTTCTGGTTCTGTTAAACCAGTTTCTGGATTCATTTCTAATAAATATTCTTGTTCATAATACTTCGTTGGAGGCAAAGCTTTTTGTTTTCTTTCTTCTCTTGTCAAACCCATTGACTTCTGCAAAGGGCTTTTATCAATAAAAGCTTGATGTTTTAGTTTTTTATGATTTGCACCATACTGACCTGTTGTTTTTATTAAAAACAAACCTACTAAAGCAATCACAAATAGTGATAATGTAATTTTAAATTTCATAAAAATAGTTTTATATATTATTTGCTAATATAAAAAAAAAACAGAAGTAATTTTAAATTACTTCTGTTTTAACATTTATTT
>Ga0256840_1002996_pt1 | contig 14145 bp, 16 predicted proteins | sample 355202metaG_FD_185969 | JGI IMG/M metagenome (GOLD analysis project Ga0256840, IMG submission 185969) | Hydrothermal vent microbial communities from Mid Atlantic Ridge, Atlantic Ocean - 355-202 | ecosystem: Environmental > Aquatic > Marine > Hydrothermal vents | place: Atlantic Ocean: Mid...
GATGATAACGGTGCTACCCATACAACAAGCCGCAAACAAACATGGAAATCTAAACTATAATTAACGCTATAAGGTGAGGAAATATGTTATGAAAAATGAAATATCAAAACTAGTCAGTGTAGTTGCTGTATCAATGTTTTTAACTGCATGTGGTGGAAGTAGCGGTGGAGATAGTGATGGAGCGGCATCCGAAAATAGTAATTCGGGTTCAGGAAGCTCAGATTCAGGAAACTCAGGATCAGGAAACTCAGGATCAGGAAATACGGGATCAGGAAATACGGGTTCAGGAAATACGGGTTCAGGAAATTCGGAGGGGAGTAATGATACATTAGCCTCTCCCATCACACCCCTAACACTTGAAGCAACAACGATATTAGGCACAAAACAAAAGGCGGGATTTTCGGGTGATATAGAAGTCGTAAAAAAAGAATTTACTAATCAGGATGGTACAAAGTTTGAGCTTTTTGAATACCAACTTAAAAGTGGTATCGCAAACATGAATGTAAATGATGTTTTAAGAGTCGAAAGTACAAGGTTTGATTGCCCAGCTTCCAATACGCAGTTAAAAGGTAAAGGTTCAGGTATGGTAACCTATAACTATAAAGCAGGGACTGTAGCACTAAAAGCAACAAACTCAGGCTTTAGTGTTGACTGTACTTATAAAATTGCACCATTTACAGGCACTACCATTGCCGATAAAGACTCAATTGAAACGCTCTTTAATGACTGGGGAGAAGACTATGAGGAAAACCATCTAAGCATGCAGGGAAGCTCATGCCCTAAAGCAACACCGGATAATACGAAGCCAGAAAATGAAAAGGCCCCAACAGAAGAGGAATTAGCACAAATTGTTAAAGAAATAACAAATTGTAATATTGAAATTGTTAAAAATATTACCGTTACCGATGAAAATAATAAAATTCATAAGGTTGCTCAGGCGGGTGGTAGCTTATCATTTGGCTTCTTAGTACTGCTTATGACTGGTTTATTTAGACGATTTAAAACCGTTAACTCGCATGGGTGATTGAGTTTCAAACACAGCCGATTTAATCAAGCAGGTTTAATTTGTCTTTAGCTCTTAATCATTGTCATTAACGGTAAATTGGCGACAGACATTAAAAATGAGGAAATAATGATGAACTATAAAGTAATGAACGTGATTTATTTAACAAGCTTAACTGTTTTGATAACAGCTTGTGGTGGTGGATCGAGCGGTGGAACTTTGCCTCAAGGTGGCTCAGTAACAGGAGGAACTTCAAAAATTCCCACTACGATAAGTTTACCTTGTAAAACAACACAAGTTGTAAAAGGAGATGACGCTGATCTTACATTTATAACTGAGAGTGGAGCATCCGGTAGTCTAACTATAGATTGTGCTAGAGCTTCAAGTGGTTTCAAACTTAAAGAAGGAGTACCAAACTTAAATATTAAAGCCGCTACTATCACCGATTACTATTTTTGTGCTGATAAACAAGGAAAAGGCTTATTAGGCTGGATTTATACTCATGACTTGACTAAAGGCAATTCGAAGATGGTCTGGTCTGAAGGAGGAAAAGCTTTTATTAATTGTCATGCAACTTACCCAAGCCCATTGCCAAAAACAATATCTTCATCGCAAGATATCGAAGACTTAAAAGATTACTGGGCTGACCAAGATTACGATCTTTCAAACTGTACCTATTCAACGCAATCAAGAGCCACAAGCGTAAGTTGTGATGAGGGTGTTTCAGACAGGTGGCTTATTGGTACAAATGCTACATTGATTGACAGTAGTGGAAAAACACATAAAACATCGGAAAGGACGACTTATATTACAAAAAAGCATTAAATATCTAACCAAAACAGGCTTATCTTTCAAGCCACTTCATGTATCATTGCGCCCTTAAGGATTTCTGAATATCTAATTTAAGGGCGCAATTGTTTCATGGAACTCAACCCCATCTACACCCAAATTAAAGATTTGCAACAACGCACGGATGCGTTGAGGGGGTATCTTTGACTATGAAAATAATAAAGAATTATTAGAAGAAACCATCCGCGAGCTTGAAGCCCCTGATGTTTGGAGCGACCCTGATAAGGCCAAACGCTTAGGCAAAGAGCGCACTAAATTAGAAAATATTGTATTAGTGGTCGATAAAGTTACCGAGCAATTAGCTGATGCTAAAGACTTGCTCGAAATGGCAGAATCAGAAGATGACCAAGACACCGTTGATGTAGTAATTGATGATGTTGCTGATGCCGCAAAAGGTGTTGAAAAGCTTGAGTTCTCACGGATGTTTGCCGGTGAGACAGATCACTGCAATGCGTTTTTGGATATTCAATCAGGCTCTGGCGGAACCGAAGCACAAGACTGGGCGGAAATGGTGCTACGCATGTATTTACGCTGGGGAGAGGCGAAAGGCTTTAAGGTTGAATTAATGGAAGCAACCGCCGGTGATGTCGCGGGCATTAAAGGTGCCACCATAAGCTTTGTGGGTGATTATGCGTTTGGCTGGTTGCGTACAGAAATTGGCGTGCACCGTTTAGTGCGTAAATCACCGTTTGATTCTGGCGGTCGTCGTCATACCTCCTTCTGCGCTGTTTTTGTTTCCCCTGAAATTGACGATGATATTGAAATTGAGATTGATCCCTCCGACGTGCGCGTTGATGTTTATCGTGCCTCAGGTGCAGGTGGTCAGCACGTTAATAAAACCGAATCTGCGGTACGTTTGACGCATTTACCGACAAATACCGTCGTGCAATGTCAAAATGGACGCTCGCAACATCAAAACAAAGCCACCGCGATGAAGCAATTAAAAGCCAAATTATACGAGCTTGAAATGCAAGCCAGGAACGCCGAGAATAAAGAGTTAGAAGACAGTAAATCAGACATAGGTTGGGGCAGTCAAATTCGCTCCTACGTGTTGGATGCCTCGCGCATTAAAGACTTGCGCACAGGCGTAGAAACCGGTAATACCCAAGCGGTGCTTGATGGCGCGCTTGATCAATTCATAACAGCCAGCTTAAAAGCCGGTTTATAAGGAAGTACTAGCCAAGGAGAAACACGAAAGGTCATGGAAATATAGCAGGAGATACTTAAACTATATCAATTAGTTAGAGAATCTTTTTTACCTTTGAAAGAGGTTGTCTTATTTCCCTATGCTTTTCCGTTTGCTTCCGTGGCAAAAAGAGAAAATATCATGAGTGAAGAAAGTCAAAACCAAGAAAATCAACAGCCACAAGATGAAAACCAACTCATCCAGCTACGCCGTGAAAAGCTGGCAGAATTGCGCGAAGCAGGTGTTGCTTTCCCTAATACTTTCAAGCGTGAGTTTTACGCAGAGGATTTACAACAACAATACCTCGATAATGAAAAGCCATGGTTTGAAGAAAACGAAATACGTGTTTCAGTCGCTGGCCGCATCATGCTTAAACGTGTGATGGGCAAGGCAAGCTTTATCACCATTTCAGACATGTCGGGGCGCATTCAAATTTATGTGCAAAAGAACATGCTCGGTGATGATTTGTATGACGCGTTTAAAGGCTGGGATATTGGCGATATTGTTGGCGTTGAAGGTGCGCTCTTTAAAACCAATAAAGGCGAGCTTTCGGTTAAAGCTGATAAATTAGAATTGCTCACCAAATCACTACGTCCATTGCCAGAAAAATTCCACGGCCTCAGTGATCAAGAGCAACGTTACCGTCAACGCTACCTCGATCTTATTATGAGCGAAGAAACCCGTGATACCTTTAAAATGCGCTCAAAAATCGTTTCCTATATCCGCAACTTCTTTATCCAAAAAGACTTTATGGAAGTAGAAACACCGATGTTACAAACCATTCCAGGGGGCGCAACTGCACGTCCGTTTGAGACTCATCACAATGCGCTCGACATCGGCATGTATCTACGCATCGCGCCAGAACTTAATCTAAAGCGTTTAGTCGTCGGTGGTTTTGAACGTGTTTTTGAGATTAACCGCAGCTTTAGAAACGAAGGTGTATCGGTGCGTCATAATCCAGAGTTCACCATGATCGAATTCTACATGGCATACGCTACATTCCATGATTTAATGGATATAACAGAAGAGTTATTTAAAGGTTTAGCGTTAGAAGTGAAAGGAACAAGCGAAGTCACCTATCAAGAAGAGACCTTTGATTTTGCCAAAACATTTGACCGGATTTCTGTTAAAGATTCGATTTTAAAATACAACCCAGAACTCAGCGAAGAAGACATTAGCACCGACTACCGCGCTAAAAAAGTGGCAGAAGATTTAGGCATTCAAACTGAAGAATACTGGGGTCTAGGTAAGCTACAAATGGAAATATTTGATGAAACGGTTGAAAAGCACTTGCGTAATCCAACCTTTATCACCGAATACCCAGCAGAAGTCTCACCGCTGGCACGCCGCAATAATGACGATGACTTTATTACAGACCGTTTTGAACTGTTCATTGGTGGACGTGAAATCGGCAACGGCTTTTCAGAGTTAAATGATGCCGAAGACCAAGCAGAACGCTTTCAAAAACAAGTCGATGAAAAAGATGCAGGCGATGACGAAGCCATGCACTACGATGCAGACTATATTCGAGCACTGGAATATGGCATGCCACCCACAGCGGGCGAGGGGATTGGTATTGATCGCTTGGTGATGTTGTTGACGGATTCTCCTTCGATAAGAGATGTTATATTATTCCCCCACATGCGACCCGAAATTTAGCTCAGAGCACTCAACTTTAATCCCTGCACTGCGTTGCTTACGTGCTCGAATGGTCACGTATAAGTATACGCTCACATTCTGCGCGCGACGCGCCTTGTTCAGAAATCAAAGCTGAGCACTCTGGGCTAAATTTAAATTAAGCTATTAACTCTTCTTGCAACTGCTCACGTCTGAAGTCTTCTACTGCTTTTTTAAGGTTAGTTTCGCCATCGTTTTGCTTAAAGCTGAGTAATGAACGGCTTAGGTCTTCTTCTTTTATCACTTTCTTGAATTTATCCAGTGGAATAACAAAATATTCAGAGCCGTCATCTTTATTAGTATCAATTTTCGTATATTGCTTAAGAATATTAAGTGGGTTTATGAGATACCAGCTTTTATCTAAAGGATCATCTTGTTTTTTATAGGCATACCATAAAGGGGTTCTGCTAATATTTTCAAGCCCCACAGCTTTATCTAACTCAGTATCAATGTTAAGAGTAAAACTTTTTTTATTGTCATAAGTTGAATAATGCTTTACATCAATGGCTATAAATCCAATGTTTGGTATTAACAGAAGAAAGTCTGGTCGTTTTAGCTTATCTTTAAAAGTAGGAGAGAAAAAAGCGGGTGTTTGATCTATGTATAGATAGCCAATTTTTTCTTTATCAAGCCAGTCACGAAAAGCTTCTTCTCCAGCTCTTCCTTCTTTATCGTAGTTGTTAATACTCATTTGTATTTATAGATAAATATTCACTATAAGCTGTATTGGCTTCATCGCTAGTGAGTCCCTTTTCAATGTTTAGAAGTAATGATAAAAATATTTCATAAGTTTCAATAAGGTGGGATTCTAAAGTTGTTTTAATTGGGTTAAAAGTCATGGTATATCCTTTTTTTAATTATAATTAGCTTCAAATAATGGAAGTGTTAGATTGGATTTATCTTCGATTTCATGATGCTCATGAATAATCACAAGCCTTTCTGATACTGCTTTTCGTTCTTTTAAAATATTCAATTCTGCTTGCTTAAATTCTTCTTGAGTCATAATGATATTTGGGTTTTTTACTTTACCTTCACTTAATAAAACTTTTTGTTCTAGCTTTTGCAAAGTAGGGTCAGATTCAAGCCTAATATTGTCATAGGGTTTACTGAGTTGTTCAATTTCTTTGAGGGTAGACATCTATTTATATTTATTATATTTGGGCTACTTATAGTATCAATTTATGCAGATGTATTCATTTCTATCAGATAAATGGTTTTAATCCATTTGTCTCAATTTAATTATTAAGCCACGATCAAGCCCAAGTACGCTAGACTCACCCAATGGATAATATTTTTCTACTCACAATTGGCTTTATTTTCTTGGGTGCGCTTTTTTCTAATGTGATGAAGTGGCGTAATAAGGATAAGGTTTTAAAGGATTTGCAGGGTTTTCAAACGACGTTTGAAATGCAAAATGGTAAGCACATCTGGGGTAAAACGCAGGTTTATACCAATGGCCTGGAGTTGTACTTTTCTAAAGCAGTCAAGAATTCAACCGGTGATGCGATTAATTCGTACGTTTTCTTTCGCGATGATATTGATAATATTCGGCTGATTTATCGGAATCATTCTGAGCTTTCTAAAGATTCTCAGCAATTACGTGAAAAAGAGGTCGCACGGGTAGCTCACCCTAGCTTTTGGCATCGTTTCAAGCGCAGTTTGCGAATCTTTTTTAATATGTTTAATGATGCGATTGGTGAGGCGTTAAATGTATTTTTAAGTCGTATGAAGGGTGCGGGTTCTAGCGCGGTGTTGACGACTCAAAGTGATTATCTTAAAAAAATGGGAACCACGGCGCTGTCTGCGGTGGGTAATGCGTATGATCCTATTTTAGAGCGTTATGTGAATCATCGGGTGGTGGTGGCTTTAAAAGAGGATGATAATTATCAAGAGTATTGTGGCTATCTTAAAGAGTATTCTTCTGCTTGGATGTCGTTGTTAGATTGCAAGGTGACACGGGTGCGTGAGATTGATCTTGATGATTTGAGTCGATTGACCTTACAACGTGATTTGGATTTTTGTTATCAGCTAAAATTTGATAGTAAAAGTCGTTTGGTGTTAGCGGTTGAGATAAAGTATTTTGGCACTGAAAAGGTCAAATTGCTGTTAGTAAAGGGCGGGGATGATGATAAGGCTGTGACTGAAACCACAAAATCTTATCAGCATAAAATCAACAAAACCTTAACGCAGGGCGAGTCGATTAAGTTTACTTTAAAGAACTTGCCTGAGGTTGATATGCAAGGGCTTGACCTTGAGCTGTTACCATTAAAATTTGAGATGATTTCAGAGGAGCGCCAGCCAGCAATTTCAAGAATTTCGCATAATCATCAATACCAAACCATTTTACCTGAGTTAAAACTAGTGCTTGAATCAACCTCTATTACCGATTTATATATGCCACGAACTGTAGCGGTGTTGCGTCATGGGGCTGATTAATCCGCTAGGTAAGCTTTTTTAATCACTTCAACCTTAATATCCACACAATCCCGTATTGTGTTTGAAATTGCACATTTATGTGCAGCGCGCTCAACCGATGCAAGGCGCTTCTCAGGAATTTCAGGCCAGTAAATTTTCATCCAAATGGTTTTAAAGCGGGTAGGGTCTTCGTCGAACTCCCATTCTAAATGAGTAACAATATTCTCAATCTCAACATCCATGCGGAGCGCATAATGGTCAATCACGGCAAAGGTACAGCGCCCGAGCGAGGCAATAAACATCGCTAAAGCACTGAAACGAGGGAGCTTGCCCAGTACAATATCAATGCCGTCTTCTTCCCAATCAGAGAGACGTAATTCGGTTTGACCGAGTACTTCAATTTTCATTTATCTATTCCTTATACTCAGCTTAAAGGGCTTTAACTGCCTCTAATACATCATCGACATGGCCTTTTACACGTACCTTATCCCATGCTTGGCGTAGCACACCGTCTTTATCAATTAAAAACGTACTACGCACGATACCCATATACTCCTTGCCGTAATTCTTTTTTAATTGCCATACGCCAAATAGTTCACAAACATCACCGGGTTCATCGGAGATTAATTCAAAGTTAAACGCTTGCTTTGTTTTAAAGTTGTCGTGGCGCTTCATGCTATCTTTTGAAACGCCAAATACTTCGGTATCGTTGGCTTTAAATTCTTCCATTAAGTCTCGGAAATCTTGACCCTCCGTTGTACAGCCAGGTGTACTATCTTTAGGGTAGAAGTAAATGACGAGATTCGATTTTCCTTTGTAGTCAGATAGTTTGAAGGTTAAATTTGATGTGGCAGGTGCTTCAAAGTCGGGTACTGCTTCGCCAATTTTCAATGTGTTGCTCATTTTAAAATCTCTTTTTGATAGGTTAATGTGTTTACTATAGTTGAGGATGTGAAGAATCCATAATTTCCTTATACTAAAATAAGGTTTATTTAGATTCTGGCAATACCCAGTTAGGCCGTACATAATGACATGTATAGCCATTGGGAGTTCTTTCTAAATAATCTTGATGCTCTGGTTCTGCTTCCCAAAATGCACTGGCAGCCGAAACCTTGGTAACTGCGGGTGCTGGCCATAAGCCTGATGCATCAACATCTTTAATTGTTTTTAATGCGATTTCTTTTTGAGCGTCTGATGTATAAAAAATCTCAGAGCGATACGAAGAACCACGATCATTACCTTGGCGGTCTAAGGTAGAAGGGTCGTGAATCTGAAAGAAGAAAGTCAGTATCTTGCGGTAGCTAGTCACTTTATTGTCAAACTCAATTTCAATCGCTTCGGCATGTGTGCCGTGGTTTGGGTAAGTGGCGTTAGGCGTGTTTTCGTCTCCTGTGTAACCTACACGGGTTGAAACAACGCCTGCCTGTTTGCGGATTAAATCCTGCATGCCCCAAAAACAGCCTCCTGCCAGTATGGCTTTTTTAATCGCCATTAGAGTTCTCCTAATGCGCTGTTAAAGGTTTGGCTGGGGCGCATTGCTTGGTTGGCTTTGTCGTCATTGGGGAAGTAGTAACCGCCAATATCAACTGGTTTTTTTTGTACGCGATTGAGTTCGTCTACGATTTGCTTCTCATTTTCGGTTAAGTTTTTAGCTAAGTCTTTAAAGCTATCTTGTAAGGCAGTATCTTCGTTTTGCTCAGCCAGAGCTTGCGCCCAGTAGAGTGCTAAATAAAAATGGCTACCGCGATTATCAAGCTCGCCTAGTTTGCGTTGTGGTGATTTATTGTTTGATAAGGCCTGTCCGGTGGCTTTGTCTAAGGTGCTGGCAAGAATTTGTGCTTGCTGGTTGCCGGTTGTTTCTGCCAGGTGTTCAAAGGATACGGCGAGGGCGAGAAATTCGCCGAGAGAATCCCAGCGTAAGTAATTTTCATCATTAAACTGTTGTACATGTTTTGGTGCCGAGCCACCTGCACCGGTTTCAAATAAACCGCCGCCTTGCATAAGTGGAACGATAGAGAGCATCTTGGCACTGGTGCCCAGTTCAAGAATTGGGAACAGGTCGGTTAAGTAATCACGTAATACGTTGCCGGTAACTGAGATTGTGTCTTCGCCTTTGATCAACCGATCCATCGTTACACGTATGGCTTTTACAGGTGGCAAGATTGTAATATCTAAGCCCAATGTGTCATGATCTTGCAGGTAAGTTTCTACTTTTTTAATCAATTGCGCGTCGTGTGCACGTTCTGCATCAAGCCAGAAAATAGCGGGCATGCCTGAAAGTCGGGCGCGTTTAACCGCGAGTTTCACCCAATCTTGAATAGGTGCATCTTTAGTTTGGCACATGCGCCAAATATCACCTGCTTCTACAGTATGCTTTAACAGCGTTTCATTGTTATTAATATCAACCACTTGTACGATACCGTCGTTAGGTATTTCAAAGGTTTTGTCATGTGAGCCATATTCCTCAGCTTTTTGTGCCATCAAGCCAACATTAGGAACAGTACCCATTGTGACAGGGTCAAATGCGCCGTGTTCTTTGCAAAATGCGATGGTTTCTTGGTAGATGGTGGCATAAGTGCTATCAGGGATGATGGCTTTGGTGTCCGTTGACTTTCCATCAGACCCCCACATTTGACCCGAGTTGCGAATCATCGCAGGCATGGAAGCATCAACAATCACGTCACTGGGGACGTGTAAATTACTAATACCAAGATCAGAGTTAACCATTGCCATCTTGGGTTGTTTAGCATTACAGTCGGCTATATCTTGCTGTATGGATTCGCGGCTTGTATCATCAAGCTTTTTGATTTGATTCAGTAGGTTGCCCAAGCCGTTGTTTGGATTCACTCCAATTTCTGCGAAGGTGTCCGCCCATTTTTCAAATACATCCGCATAAAATACACTAACCGCGTGACCGAAAATAATCGGGTCAGAGACTTTCATCATGGTTGCTTTTAAGTGTAATGAAAAGAGTACGTCTTGCTGTTTTGCCTCTTCAATTTGAGATTGAATAAAACTACGCAGCTTGTTTTTACTCATAAAACTGGCATCAATGAGTTCTTTTTCTTGAAGCGGGGTTGATGCTTTGAGTACAGTAGTGTTACCGGTGGCATCGACAAGCTCAATACGAACATCGGTTGCGTGCTCGATTTCAACAGACTTTTCACTACTGAAAAAATTACCCGAGTCCATAGTGGCTACGTGTGATTTTGAATTAGCCTGCCATGCGCCCATGCGGTGTGGATTATTGCGCACATAGTTCTTAACCGCTGCAGGCGCGCGACGATCTGAGTTTCCTTCACGTAAAACTGGGTTTACGGCACTGCCAAGTACTTTGCTGTAACGTGCTTGTGTTTCTTTTTCGGCATCGTTTTGTGGGTCACTTAGGTAGTCGGGGATTTTATAGCCTTTCGCTTGAAGCTCTTTGATGGTTGCTCTGAGTTGAGGGATTGAAGCACTTATATTGGGGAGTTTAATAATGTTCGTTTCAGGTGCTTGAGTGAGTTTACCTAATTCGGCTAAGTCATCTGGAATTTTTTGATTTTGTGTTAGGTCTTCCGGAAACGTAGCAATAATTCTGGCTGCTAGCGAAATGTCGCGAGCTTCAATATTTATCCCCGCCTTTGCTGCAAAAGCGCTGACAATAGGTAATAAAGATCGTGTAGCAAGGGCAGGGGCTTCGTCTGTTTTAGTGTAAATGATGGTGGCAGGGGGCTGTGACATTTTAATCTCCATTTAATTTTTGCATTTCCTTGAGTGAGTATAACGTACCTTTGAGTGTTATTTCTGAGGTCTTAAGGTAATATGAATATTCAAGGAGGAAATTAATGGTTGATTCAAAAACACGTTGTGAGTGGGTAAGCGGTGGTAACGCGCTTTACTATGCATATCATGATGAGGAGTGGGGGGTTCCTGTACACGAGGATCGCGAGTTGTTTGAATTTCTAACGTTAGAAGCGGCGCAAGCGGGCTTGAGCTGGGCAACGGTGCTTAATAAGCGAGAGGGTTATCGTAAAGCATTCGATAATTTTGATATTAAAACTGTTGCAGGCTATTCTGATAAAAAAATTGCTGAGTTGTTAGAAAACCCTGAAATTATTCGCAATAAACTTAAAGTAAACGCAACGGTGATAAATGCAGGGCGTATTCTAGAAATGCAAAAAGAATTTGGTAGCTTTGATTCCTATATTTGGCAGTTTGTTGATGGTAAAACAATTCAAAATAAATGGGGGGGGATGGAAGATGTACCCGCCAAAACGGATCTTTCTGACGCGATGAGTAAAGATTTAAAAAAGCGTGGTTTTAAATTCATTGGTACGACGATTTGTTATGCCTTTATGCAAGCAACAGGGATGGTGAATGATCACACGGTGGATTGTTGTTGTTTTTCAGCGCTTAGTGAAAATTGAAGCGTGTGAAGATAATATCTTGATTCTAGCCTTGTGTTTACTTAAGCCCCACATTAGACTCACCTTTTAATGATGTTTTAGAAAGAGAGTTAAGTCGTATGTTTCAAGGAAGTATGGTTGCCCTAATCACCCCTATGACTAGTACGGGTGAGGTTGATAATGAGGCGTTAGAAGCGTTGGTTGCTTTTCATATTGAAAGCGGTACTGATGTCATCGTTGCAATGGGTACAACGGGTGAGTCTGCGACATTTTCTCATAAAGAACACCGTAAGGTCGTTCAACAAATCATTCGTTATGTGAATGGTAAAATCCCAGTTATTGCAGGTACGGGTTCAAATAGCACTACTGAAGCATTAGAAATGACGCAAGCCGCGAAAGATGATGGTGCGGATGGTGCGCTTTTAGTCTCTCCTTATTATAATAAGCCACCACAGGAAGGCTTATACCAGCATCATAAATTAATTGCCGATAAAGTTGCTATTCCACAGCTTCTTTATAATGTGCCAGGGCGTACAGCGAGTGATATTGCGCCAGAGACGGTTGAGCGTTTATCGGCAATTTCAAATATTGTGGCTATTAAAGAGGCAACCGGTAATTTGGATCGTGCCAAAGATATTATGCAGCGTTGCGGTGACAGCATTGATGTTATTAGTGGTGATGATGGAATAGCAATGGAAATGATATTAATGGGCGCGAAAGGGAATATTTCGGTCACGGCTAATGTTGCCCCTGCACAGATGCATCAAATGTGTAAAGCGGCTTTGGCCGGTGATCGTGCTACTGCGGGATCTATTAATGCGCCTTTATCGGGGTTGCATTCTAAATTGTTTGTTGAGGCGAATCCAATCCCAGTAAAGTGGGTAATGCATAAAATGGGATATGGTGATAATGCAGTGCGCTTGCCGTTAGTAACATTGGCGGACCAATTTCATGCTGATTTGAGTGAGGCTTCAACCTTAGCAGGAGTTGAGTTTATTAACTAGATAGATATAGTGTGTTTCATGCTAAATACCTGAATCCATGACTTCAATGCGGATAGCAGGGCGTAAGATATTGGTTTAGTACGGGATTTTAAAAAATCTTAGCTTTACCCTTAGGTTAAGCGGGTATTTTTTAAACCCTTAATGAATCAATAACTTGCGTACTGTGCGATAGTGAAGTCACTGATTCAGGAAGCAGTATAAGGGTGTAAATGCAAGTGTATTACAAAGGATTGTGATGAATTACGGGTTATATAGAAAGAGTAGGATGCTTGCCAGTATGGTGGTAGTGGCTTTATCAAGTTTGTCGGCGTGTACTTCAGTTGATAGTGCTTTAGATACAACGACTACCGTTAAATATACGAATAATCAGTCGGTAGCGGTCTTAAGGTCTCCAGAGGGTTTAGTGGCGCCAGAATATGATACGAGATTTGCTTTGCCAGAAGGTGGTGCTACAACTAATCAATCAAGTGCTGTTGATATTCGTCCGCCAGATTTAATTAAATAGATGATACGGTTTGCCTCACTGGGGAGTGGTAGCAAAGGGAATGCAACCTTAATAGAATCCGGTGCTAAAGATGGTGATACTCGCATTCTGCTTGATTGTGGTTTTTCCACGAAAGCGCTTGAAGCACGCTTAGCTAATTTGGAGCGATCGGCTGAAACGCTGAATGCCATCGTTATCACGCATGAGCACTCAGATCATATTGCGGGGGCGGGGCGCTTATCGCGTAAATATAATATTCCTGTCTGGTTAACGGTTGGCACGTATCATATGTGTCGTGATAACGACTTCGCACAAACCCATTTTATAGATAGTCATACCGATTTTGAAATTGATGATATTAGTTTGCATCCTTTTCCTGTGCCGCATGATGCACGCGAACCATGCCAATTTGTTTTTTCTGATGGTGCATCACGCTTAGGGATAGTGACAGACTTGGGTTGTCATACGCCTCATATCCTTAATCATTTAAAAAGCCTCAATGGTCTTTTGCTAGAGTGTAACTATGATCAGGATATGTTGTTTAATGGGGCTTACCCTAAAAGCTTAAAAGATCGAGTTTCAAGTTTCAAAGGGCATCTTGGTAATGAGCAGTCTAAGGACTTATTAAAAAAACTTGATTTAACAAAATTGAAGCATATTATAGGTGTACACGTTAGTGAAAAAAATAATACCCCTGAGCATGCCTTGCAAGCACTTTGCGAAGGTATGAATTGTTCACCAAATGATGTATCTTTAGCCTCACAATCAAACGGGTTTTCTTGGCGTGAGCTAAGCTAATAGGTTGTTAAGGTAAACTAGAGTCAAGCTCATAGCGGCTTGATAAATTTATTTCAAATTATTATTAGATAGTTGTTGACTCAGAAATACAACTGCCTATAATGCGCCTCCTCTGACGCGTAGCAGCTAGTAAATTTAAGCTGATGCAAGTTAGAGAAAAGGCGAAAAGAGTTGATATTTAAGTTGACACTTTTAGTTAGGAGAATATACTTCTCCACCTCGTTTAAGCAGAGGCTTAAACTGTAGTTTAAAAAATGAGAACCAGAAAAACTTGTGTGGGTGCTTGTGGCTTGTGATGTAACGCAAGAAGCAAGAACCATACGAACGAAGTAACAATTCAT
>Ga0256840_1002998_pt1 | contig 14131 bp, 9 predicted proteins | sample 355202metaG_FD_185969 | JGI IMG/M metagenome (GOLD analysis project Ga0256840, IMG submission 185969) | Hydrothermal vent microbial communities from Mid Atlantic Ridge, Atlantic Ocean - 355-202 | ecosystem: Environmental > Aquatic > Marine > Hydrothermal vents | place: Atlantic Ocean: Mid...
TATTCATTTACCAATTGCGAAACTTCAATTTCGCCGTTATCGTGTATTATCGAAAACAACAAACCTATTTTTATTGGCGTTAGAGAAATGTTAAAACGATCTACAGATCATACGGTTGATTTAAGCAGAATGGAATTAGAAATTCAATTAAATGAACTGGAAGAAAAATGGCATTTTGCATCTTTAGAGCGTATTTTTATTGAAAATAGAATTTACCGTGATATTGAAGAAGAAGAAACTTGGCAAGGTGTAATCAAAGCAATTGATAAAGGTTTAAAACCACATATTAAACATTTAAAACGCGCTATAACCGAAGAAGACATTGTTAAACTGACCGAAATTAAAATTAAGAAAATTTCTAAATTTGATATCGATAAAGCAAAACAACATATCGAAGCTTTAGAAGATCAAATAGCAGTTATAAAACATCATTTAGATAATTTAATTGATTATGTAATTGATTACTTTAAAAATTTAAAGAAAAAATACGGACAAGGAAAAGAACGAAAAACCGAAATTAGAACTTTTGAAGAAATTGTCAAAACCAAAGTAGTAATCCGTAATAAAAAGCTATACTACAACCCTAAAGAAGGCTTTATTGGCACATCGCTTCGTAAAGATGAATTTTTAGCCGAAGTATCTGATATTGATGATATTATTGTTTTTCGTGCCGATGGTAAAATGATGATAACCAAAGTAGACACCAAAACTTTTGTAGGTAAAAACATCATTCATGCCGCAATTCTTAAAAAAAATGATAAACGTACTATTTACAATATGATTTATCGTGACGGAAAGGTTGGCAATACATTTATGAAACGTTTTTATGTTTCGGGTGTTTCTCGTGATAAAGAATACGATTTAACTGCAAAAAACAAAGGGTCAAAAGTTTTATATTTCTCTGCAAACCCTAACGGTCAAGCCGAAGTTGTTACTATTTTTTTAAGAGCATTATCGTCTTTAAAAAAATTAAAATGGGATATTGATTTCTCTGAATTAGCAATTAAAGGAAGAGGTTCTCGTGGAAATACGGTTACTAAATTTAACGTTAAAAAAGTTGAATTTAAAGAAGCTGGAAAATCTACCTTAAAACCAAGAAAAATATGGTTTGACGATATTGTACAACGCTTAAATGTAGACAAAAGAGGCGAGTTATTAGGCGAGTTTACATCAGAAGATAGGTTGCTTGTAATAAATCAAAAAGGAGTAGTAAAAACAATTACGCCAGAACTTACCAATCATTTTGACAATGACATGATTGTCTTGGAAAAATGGATACCAAACAAACCAATTTCAGCAATTCATTACGATGGTGAGAAAGAACGATATTATGTAAAGCGGTTTTTAATTGACAACCCAACTAAAGAAGAAGTAATCATCAATAACGAACATGAAAAATCATTCTTAGAAATTATTTCTACAGATTATAGACCAATAGCCGAAATTGTATATTCTAAACGAAGTATCGAAAATGAAAAACTAAACTTTGAAGAGTTTATTACCGTAAAAGGAATCGCAGCAACAGGAAACCAATTAACTACAGAAAAGATAAAACAAGTCAATTTATTAGCATCTTTACCTTACGAAGTTATTGAACCTATTTCTGAAACAGAAAAATTAGAAAGTAATGAAGATGATAATGACAGTGACCCGCAAATATCTTTGTTTTAGTCATTAAAAAAAGTTAGAGCTAAAAAAAACTACCATACTTGGTAGTTTTTTAGTTTGTTGTTATTCTCAATTTATTTTGGGTCAGCTATAAAAGCTGGGGATTATCAAAACAATTCAATAAAGATTTTTTTTGCATAAAATACCTGTATTGACAATAAACTTTATCAACGTTGGTATAACCGTAGTTGCGGATTTAAAATGCCTAAATTTTGGTAAAGCACAAAACTTAATATTACACTCAAATTTGGATTTAGTATTAGCAGCCATTAACTATACAGATTGTTGTACGTTAGGCTATTATGCTATTTCTAATTTCGTATTATCCAAAATCACATTAAAATTGATTTCTGCTTTTAGTGCTTTAAATACACGAATTATTATTTCGATTGTTGCACTATTTGCATTATTTTCAAGTTTTGAAATTTGAGATTTATTAACTCCAATTAATTTTCCTAATTTCTCTTGAGTTAAATTCTTTTCTTTGCGAGTTGTTCGTATCATTTGCCCTAACAAATCCATTCTCAACTCATATTCATATTCGTCTCTCTCTTTTGTTCCTTTTTTTCCGATATATTTATTTTCCAATTCGGATAAACTGTATGTTTTTATTTTTGCCATAACTTTCGTTTTATTCTTCCAAATATTGTTTCATTATTTGTTCCGCTTTACTTATTTCCTTTTTCGGTGTTTTTTGAGTTTTTTTTGGTAAATCCATTTGTTGCAACTAGCAACGTATTTTCTTTATTTCGTTTGTCCTAAAAAGCGAGTAATCGAACTCTAAATTCCCAAATATCTTTATTGAGTTTTTTAAAAAATTTCGGATTGTTTGTTTGCTCCGCTATTCTTATATTTTGGAATAATTTTTTGTGAGTTTTCTTATCTAATGTTCGGATAAACTCATCTGCACTTTCCAAAAATATTGTCTTAAAATTATTCAATCTGGTTTATTTTAAGCAAAAACACGAAAAGTTTCAATATTTAGCAACTTTTCGTAGAATTTTTATTTTTTGGGCTGACATACAACGGTTTTATATCCGCAGTTTCGCCAAAGCGATATTATCGTGATATAAATCTGTTGTAAAGTTAGATTGATTATTTTGCATTCACAAGTAAACATGATAACTTTGCATAACCTTTTCCCAACTTTTATATCTGATCCTTTATTTTTTGATAAACTTTTTTACAATTGTTTTGTCATCATTCGCAATATTTATAAAATAAACACCATTAGACAAATTAGCAACATCTACTTGCAATGTATCATTAACATTATTTTTAACATATACTTTTTGACCATGCATATTATAAATTTTAATACTCACGTCTTTTTGATAATCATTAAATTGAATGTTTACTTTATTATTTACAGGGTTTGGATAAACAACAAATTTATTTAATAAATAATTATCTGTACCTAAAGCTACTGTACTATCTAAATAATCAGGGACACCATTTGTATTTGTATCATCATTTACAGGATTAAAATCACCATCGTAATCTTCGTTTAATGTTGATACGCCATCACCATCATCATCATTATCTAAGTAATCTGGTATTTGATCGCCATCTGTATCTAAATAATTTGTTACATTTTGATTACCTCTATTTATTGTAGTTACTACCGCTTCTACGTTAGTTAAAACATAATCTCCATCATCATCTTCATCGATAAAATCTGGTATTGCATCGCCATCAGTATCATCATCGCCATAATTACCATTTCCGTTAAGATCTTCATCAGCTGTAGCTATAGTATCAAAATCATAATCTGCATTACAATCAATTGCTGCTAATAATACTCTTTTAATGTTTACATCTCCATTTGGAATTAATTCTCTTACAAATATTGATTGACTATTAGTTTCATTTATATAATTAATACCTGCAATAGCATTTGAATTATTATTTGCATCTTCAAAACTTCTAAAAGAGGAGTAATTATTCCCATTTCCTTCATCAAAATGAGTATAAATTGTGTTTAAATTAAATAATGCTGTTTCATCAGCATCACAAATAATGTATTGAAAATCGGGTAAATCATATTCTGGCATAAAACGGTAACCTTCATTATGCGCTTCCCAAACTCCATTATTTCTATAATCTGGAGCATAACCATATTGTCCACCAATACTTTGAATACCAAGTATTGCTCTTCCATCATTCCAAAAATCAGAACAAATATTTTTATCTTCTATTTGCACATCAATAATATTATACGTTTCATGTAATAAAATCAAATTTGAATTTCTTGTAGTAATACAATCATTTAGTTGCACATTATCATAAATAGCTAAAAAATTTCTAAAAGGAGCTACACCATAAGTTTCAAAACTCATAGAACCACCAGATAGGTTTTGAAAATCTTGAAAAACCCCAAGTATTGAATTACCTTCAATATTCACATTTGGAATCAATACATTTTCATCTACTAAATAATTACAAAAGCCATAAGAATTATTAATATCAAAAGAAATAATACCATTATCACCCATAATAACCTTATTGTATTTAAAGTTAAAATAATTAAATTTAAAACCTAAATTAATTACTTGCCCAAATCTATCATCAACATTTATAGAGCCTGTACTAATAATATTTCCACGATTAGTATGTAAATTAAAAGGCGTTCTTCCTACGTTATATGGTGAATTAACGACAGCTGGTATTGATGTAGAAAAATCTACTGATTCTACAGCACTACTACCATCTACAATACAATTAGATGAAACGCTAACTTCATAATCTGAAATTGGACTTGGCACCAAACCTGTTAGCTCAAAAGTATTTGAATGAACTACTTGATTTACAATTCGCACTCCATTATCAAACACCATAACATTCCAACTTGTAACTGCTGGTGAATTATTAGGGTTATCATTCCAAGTTATCGTGGCAGAAGTTTCAGTAATATTAGTTACCGCTAAATTTACAACTGAATAGCAAGATGTTAATGTTGTTACTTGAAGCAATTCACTAACATTATCATTAAACGCACATTGAGAAATTATATAAAAATCGTAATCTGTTAAAGAATCTAAACCTGTAACTAAAACAGATAAATCACCTGAATTAACATTTATTTGAGTTCCGTTTCCTAAAACAAAGCCCGACTGTCCATATTCAACAACAAAATTAGTTGTAGCCAGAGTGTTATTATTGTCTGTCCAACCAAGATTTAATGAATTTGTTGTTTCGTTATAACTATACAAATCGGTTATCGACCAACAATATTCTTCGTCTATACTTACATCATCAATTGCTAAATCATCTTGAAAACTACCCGAAATTTCATCAACTATAAAACGAACTTGTACCAAACCAGTTATATTCAAATTTTCTAAACTAAGTATTACATGTTCCCAACCAGAGGTATTTGTATTACTTGTAAAAAAATCTACATTCCAATTTGTTCCGTCCCAAACATCTACAGAAAAATTTACATTATTATAACCTTGATTATCGCTTATATAATAAAAATATAATGTTGGTGTAGATAAATTACTTATATCAATATAAGGTGTCGTTATTGCATTATTAACTGCAGAAGGATAACCATTATCAATATAAGCAAAATAGCCATTACTTTCGGTTGTTGTTCCACTTAAATCTCCATTATTACCTATATTGTATGGTATTGACACATTATTACTAAACTGCCAAGCATCAACACTACTATTTTGAGACCAGCATTCGTCTAACAAACCACCATCTTCAAAATCTTCTACATAAGGCGCCACAAATATCGGACATGCTGTTTTAATGTGTAATGGACCATTCCAAAAACTATAATCTCCGCCACCACAATTACTACGTATATAAACATCATAATCTGTAATAGCCGCTAAACCGTTAATTTCGAAACCGCTATTCATATTCGTGTTAATTGGAGTAGCAGATGCGACATCAAAGCCAGACTCACCATAAACTATTTGCCAATTTGTTGCTGCAGGCATATTATTATCTGCCCAACTTAAAAACATATTTTCATCACTAATACTATCTACAGTAATTGAATTTACAGCTAAACAAGTTGGCATTTCTCCAACAAAAACATCGTCAATAGCAAAATCATCAAAAATAGAACCACTTAACTCATCAACAATAAATTTTAATTGTATTGTTTGACCTGCATAAGCACTCAAATCAACAAAAGTTTGTTCCCATCCATTTGTATTAGTTGAAGATGTAAAAACCTCTTCATCCCAACTAGTTCCATTCCATATATCTATCGAAAAATTAACACTTTGAAATAAAAATTCGTGATGACTGATGTAATAAAAACTTAAAACAGGGTTTACATTACCTGTTAAATCTATAAAAGGAGAAATTAATGCGGTATCCAAATTGTTTGGAGCGCTATCATCAACATACATAAAATAACCTCCACTTTGAGTTATTGTTCCATTAACATCTCCATTATTACCTATATGTCCAGGATTAAAAATATCATTATCAAACAACCAATTTTCATTATTATTAACTCCTTGCTCCCAACAATTAGATAGAATTCCATTATTAAAATTTTCATAAAATGGTGTACTAACTGCATCACATAATGTTGTAAAACAAACTGAACCTTGCGAAAAACTATCTTCTTCACCAGAAAAATTACCACAAGCAGCTCTTACGTAAAAACAATAATCTGTCGACGCATCTAAACCCGTTAATGTAAAAGGACTTGCACTTGCGTTTACTATTAAACCAGTACCTAATTGAAAACCTACTGGTCCATACTCAATATCCCAACCACTTGTTGGTTCACCTGTATCTGTATTTGTATCAACCCAAGACACTTCGGCTTCATCAATTGTAATACTTGCCTCATTTACCGCTAAATCTACTGGCATACTACACGTAACTGGCGGCGAACAAAAAATTCGTGCTGCCCAACCTGAACGTGTAATACTACTATCTGAAATAAAATGAAAAGTTAAACAGCCTCCATTAGCAATATCTGCTGAAATCATTCCAGGTGAATTTATTCCTTTATATTGACCTATTAAAGGTGATGATGTTGAACTACCATCATGAATTTGTAAATAATCACAACAATTTTCTGTTTCAAAAGAGTCAAAAATAACAGTTAAAACATCTCCTGCGTTATCTGGACAAATTGTAGTGATTTCATTTTGATTGTTGGTGTATTGTCCATTTGATCCACCATTATCATAAAACATGCCTCCACATTCTTGAGAAGACGCATTAAACGAAAAAATGAAAATAAAAAATGTAATTTGTAAAGTTGATTTCATAAGTGTTTGATATTTACTGTAAATATAATAAAAATAATGCAGCATTATAAAATTGCACATAACAACATCTCATCATAAGAAATTTATTCAATTATTATATCTCGGATAAATAATTTATATTTGTGCGACAAAACTAAACTTTACACTATATCTAAATTTAGATATACGACTACAACCAAACGCAATACATTTATAATGAAAGAATTACTTAAAAAATATGAAGACAAACAACCAGAAATTGTTTTTCATTGGAAAGATCAAGAAACTGAAGCCGAAGGTTGGACAGTTATAAACTCATTACGCGGTGGCGCTGCTGGTGGCGGAACACGAATGCGTAAAGGTTTAGATATGAACGAAGTACTGTCATTAGCAAAAACGATGGAAGTAAAATTTACCGTTTCTGGCCCTGCAATTGGTGGTGCAAAATCTGGTATTAATTTTGATCCAAGAGACCCAAGAAAAAAAGGCGTTTTAGAACGTTGGTACAAAGCAGTTACACCATTATTAAAACATTATTACGGTACTGGTGGCGATTTAAATGTTGATGAAATTCACGATGTAATTCCAATTACAGAAAGCTGTGGTGTTTGGCATCCACAAGAAGGTATTTTTAACGGACATTTTAAACCGAGTGAAGCCGATAAAATTAACAGAATTGGTCAATTAAGAATGGGAGTTATTAAAGTTTTAGAAGACAAAACTTATACGCCAGACTTATCAAAAAAATATACAGTTGCCGACATGCTTACTGGTTATGGCGTTGTAGAAGCTGTTAAACATTATTACAATATTTATGGCGGCGATATTAAAGGAAAAAGAGCTATTGTACAAGGTTTTGGTAATGTTGGTTCTGGAGCTGCATATTACTTAACCCAATTAGGCGCTAAAGTGGTAGGTATTATTGATCGAGTTGGTGGAATTATTAATGAAGATGGTTTTACATTAGAAGAAATGACCGAACTTTTTAGAAATAAAGATGGTAACACCTTAGTTTCTGATAAAATGATTTCTTTTGAAGAAATGAACAAACGTATTTGGAGCCTACCTGCGGAAATTTTTATTCCTGCAGCTGCTTCAAGATTAGTAACAAAAGACCAAATTTCACAAATGATAGAAACAGGGTTGGAAGTGATTTCTCCAGGTGCAAATGTGCCTTTTGCCGATAAAGAAATATTTTTTGGACCAATAATGGAATATACCGACAAAAAAGTGAGTTTATTACCTGATTTTATTTCAAACTGTGGTATTGCTCGTGTTTTTGCTTATTTTATGGAAAATCGTATTGATTTACCAATGAAAGACAAAGAAATTTTTGACGACACTTCTAACATCATTAAAAACGCTTTACAAAAAGCACACAACTTAAATTCAAGTAAAACAGATATTTGTAAAACAGCTTTCGAAATTGCTTTACAAAAATTAGTGTAATCCTATTATAAATCAAATAACAATTTAACAAATGAGTGCAATAATTATTTTTATTTTCATCTTCGGATATATCGGTATTACCTTAGAACATCCATTAAAAATGGACAAAACAGTTCCTGCATTATTAATGGCTTCTGTAATGTGGGCATTTTTAGCTGTAGGCTTTCATCAAGGTTGGTTTAACGTAATCGATGGTCACGATAACGTTTACAATTTTTTAAATGGTGGCGAACATGCTCAAGAAGGTTTTCATAATTTATTACTACACCATTTAGGCAAAACTGCCGAAATATTAGTGTTTCTTATTGGCGCAATGACTATTGTTGAAATTATTGATTTACATAAAGGTTTTGATATTATTAAAAATTGGATTAAAGCCAAAAGCAAGAAAAAATTACTTTGGATAATGGCTATTTTAGCTTTTATATTATCAGCTATTATAGATAATTTAACTGCTACCATTGTTTTAATAACACTATTAAGAAAATTAGTAAGTGATAGAAACACACGTCTTTGGTTTGCTGGTTTAATTGTAATTGCTGCTAATGCTGGTGGCGCTTGGTCGCCAATTGGCGATGTTACAACTACGATGTTATGGATTGGCAAACGAGTATCTGCTGCACATTTAGTAGAACGTTTGATTTTACCATCAATCGTTGCAATGGCAGTCCCTACTTTTATAGCTTCCTTTTTACCTGCTTTTAAAGGCGATATTGATGTAGATATTGAAGATAATGACGAAAGTCATAAATTATTAAGTAGTAAACGTATGTTGTTTTTAGGTTTAGGTATGATTGTTTTTGTACCAATCTTTAAAACCATGACACACTTACCACCATATATTGGTATGATGTTAGGCTTAGGTGTAGTTTGGTTGGTTTCTGAATACATACATCCTGAAGAAGATTTTACAGAAGAGCGCAAACATTTATATTCACCTCACAAAGCGTTATCAAGAATAGAAATGTCGAGCATATTATTTTTCTTAGGTATTTTAATGGCGGTTGCCGCCTTAGAAACACTTGTTTACGGAGTAACCGCAGGTGGAGAACAAGTTGGTACTTTACGCTATTTAGCCGAAATACTAAATCAATCCGTTCCGAATAACGATGTCGTTATTTTATTATTGGGTGTTTTATCTGCAATCATTGATAATGTACCATTAGTAGCTGCTTCAATGGGAATGTATGTTGCCCCTATGGACGATTCTATTTGGCATCTCATAGCATTTGCCGCAGGAACTGGTGGATCAATGTTAATTATTGGCTCTGCTGCTGGTGTTGCTGCAATGGGAATGGAAAAAATAGATTTTATTTGGTACTTTAAAAAAATAACTTGGCTTGCTGCAATAGGCTTTGTTTTAGGATATATTCTATTATTATTTATGGAATCACTTTAAAAAATACGATTATTAATTATTTTACAATAAAACGCTAAGTAGTAGCGTTATTAGCTAAAACAAATAAACAAAATGAAATTATTTTTACTTTTACAAAAAGCAGCAACCGATGAGTCTGCAAAAAAAACACTTTCCATATATAAATTAATTATGGAAGGTGGAACTGGTGGAAAAATCATTATGGCAATACTATTTATCTTATTAGTTGTGGCTATTTTTATTTATTTTGAACGATTATTTGCTATCAAAGCAGCTTCAAAAGTAGACAAAAATTTCATGTCTCAAATTAAAGATAATGTTTCAAGAGGAAGAATTGATGCAGCTAGAATGTTATGTGCACAACAATCAAAATCAGCTGCTGCAAAATTAATAGAAAAAGGAATTTCAAGAATTGGAAAACCTTTAGACGATATTAATACTGCAATAGAAAACGCAGGTAGATTAGAAATTTATAAATTAGAAAAAAATGTAAGTGTTTTAGCAACTATCTCTGGAGCTGCTCCAATGATTGGTTTTTTAGGTACAGTTATTGGTATGATTTTATCTATTTTTGAAATTGCAAATGCTGGTGGATCTATTGACATTAAAACAATGGCAGATGGTTTATATACCGCAATGACAACTACTGTTGGTGGTCTTGTTGTTGGTATTATTGCTTATGTAAGTTACAATCATTTAATTGTTAAAACTGATAAAGTAGTCTACCAAATGGAAGCACAATCGGTAGAGTTTTTAGATCTATTAAACGAACCTATTTAATTGAAAAATTAAATGATTTAAAATTGAAAGATTCTTGTTATAAAAACATTTGAAGATTTAGAATTTTACAAAAAGTATTTGATTTACCTGTAAACATTTTTAATTTATCAAATTTTATTAAATCTTTAAAGAAAACATATGAATATTAGAGGACGAAATAAAGTATCACCAGAGTTCAATATGTCATCTATGACAGATATTGTATTCTTATTATTAATATTTTTTATGATTGCATCTACATTAGTATCCGCAGAAGCTATTGATTTATTATTACCAAAATCATCAAGTAAAACAACCCAAAGCAAAAGTGTTAGCGTAAGTATCAATAAAAAAAATCAATACTTTGTTAATCGAAAAAGAGTATCTAAAGGAAGTTTAGAACGAGAAATATTAGCAAAAGTAGGCAAAGGAAGAGGTAGAACGATTACACTTAGAGTGGAAGAAAATGTAGCAATGAAACATGCTGTTTACGTAATGGATATTGCCAATAAAAACAGAATAAAATCATCGCTTGCAGTTAGAACTAAATAACAATGTTAAATGTTGAATTTTGAATGCTAAATTAATTCAAAACTCAACATTCAAAATTCAACATTTATAAAATGAAATTTTTAAACACGAAACATAAACGGAAATCAGCAGTTTTAACAGTATTGTTCATGTTATTTGTTGTATTTATTTTATTTGCATTTGGTTTAGATTACAAAGATCCACCAGATGAATATGGTGTAGAGGTTAATTTTGGATATACCGATAAAGGAAGTGGTAATAACACAACCTCGACCGAACAAGTAAAAACCGCTCCAGAACAACAACAGCAAGAAGAACAACAAGAAGAAACACCACCTGTTGAAGAGGTAAAACCTCAAGAAACCACGCCGGTACAAGAAGAAGTAATTACACAAGATACCGAAGATGCTCCTGAAGTAAACAATCAACCTGTACAAGAAACTACAGAAGAAGTTACCGAAACAACAGAAGAACCTGTTAAAGAACCAGTAAAAGAAACACCTGCTCCACCAAAAAAGGCAGATCAAAGTACAACAGATGCTTTAAACAATATTTTAAACGGAGCGAGTAATAACGGAACATCAAATAGTGGTGATGGTGATAGTAACCAACAAGGAAATCAAGGTCACATTGATGGAAACCCATACGCAAATGCATATTATGGTGGCGGAAGCGGAAATGGCTCGGGTTATGGATTAAACGGCAGAAAAAAATTAGGCGTAAAAAAACATCAACAAGATTGTAATGAAGAAGGTAAAGTTGTGGTAAAAATATTTGTAAACCGCAGCGGAAAAGTTATCAAAACAACAATACAACAATCAGATGATCCTTGCTTAAATGCTGCTGCTAAAAGAACGGCAATGTCATATAAATTCGATGCTGCTCCAAATGCTCCAGCAACACAAACTGGTTTTGTAATTGTTAATTTTAGCTTGGGAGAATAATTTTTTAATGTTTAATTTTAAATTATGAATGTTGAATTGTGAACAGAAAGATTAATGATGAAAAAAAATCTAAGTAAAGAGGTTAATCAACAAAATTTAAAATTTAAAAATCAACATTCAACATTGTCCGTATACCAACAAACAATTAATTGGATGTTTTCTCAGTTACCTATGTATCAAAGGCAAGGAAAAACTGCTTTTAAAAAGGATTTAACCAATATTTTAGCTTTTTCAAAGTATTTAGGTAATCCAGAAACTAAAATTAAAACAATTCATGTTGCAGGTACAAACGGTAAAGGTTCTACTTCTCACCTACTCGCTTCAATTTTACAAGAAAGCGGTTTAAAAGTTGGACTTTATACATCACCGCATTTAAAATGTTTTACAGAACGTGTTCGCATTAACGGAAAACCTATTCGCAAAAATTGTGTTATAAATTTCATTAAAAGAAACAAGACTTTTTTAGAAAAACAAGGTCTATCCTTTTTTGAAATGACAGTCGGTTTAGCTTTTGATAATTTTGCAAGAAAAAAAGTAGATATTGCCATTATTGAAGTTGGTCTTGGCGGTAGGTTAGATTCTACAAACATAATAAACCCATTAGTTTCGGTTATTACAAATATCGGTTTTGATCATACTCAATTTTTAGGAAACACTTTAAAAAAAATTGCTTTTGAAAAAGCAGGCATCATTAAATCAAATACTCCTGTAATTATTGGAGAGAAACAAGAAGAAATTGTATCTCTTTTTAAAGATATTGCAAATAAAAATAATGCAACTATTTATTTTGCATCGGATTTAATAACAGCTAACTACCCAACTTCACTCAAAGGAAATTATCAAAAAAATAATGTAAAAACAGCTGTTCAGACCATTAAAATTCTTAACGAATTAGGATACCATATATCTGAAGAACAACTTAAAAAAGGACTGTTAAAAGTGGTAGAAAACACCAACCTTAAAGGTAGATGGCAAATTTTAAACAACAAACCAAAAGTAATTTGCGATACTGCACATAATACTGAAGGTTTACATTATGTTTTAGACCAGCTAAAAAATGAAAAACACAATAAGCTTCATGTGGTTTTAGGAGTTGTTAGTGATAAAAATTTAGATACAATATTGCCTTTATTTCCAAAAAAAGCAATTTATTATTTTTGCAAACCTGACATTCAAAGAGGTTTAGATACTGAAACATTAAAAAATAAAGCCTTTAAATTTGATTTGATTGGAAATAGTTACTCTTCGGTTGAAGAAGCATATAAAATTGCAAAAAAAAATGCTTCAAACAATGATTTAATTTACATTGGAGGAAGCACTTTTGTCGTTGCAGAAATTGTTTAATGACTACTTAAATTATCAGGATTATAACCCAAATACTTTACTTTTTTCTCTTTAAAAGTTATTCCATAGTCTTCTAATTCTTTTAAAATAGGCTCGTAAACCTCTTTAGTAATTGGTAATTGAACTCCTGGTGTTTTTATTTCTCCGTTAAGAATTTTTAAGGTTGCTATTGCAACTGGCAAACCTACTGTTTTAGCCATTGCGGTATATGTTTGATCGTCTCCTTTTACTTGCATATACGAATTTATTTGACGTTTTTCTCCATCAATAACATATCCAAATTTATGCATCATAACAATCATGTCTTTATCCTTTGGTTGCAGTGTCCATTTTTCTTCTAAAATTTTTTGAAGAATTTGTGCTGGTGTGGCATTTTTAAGTTCAACTTTTTTATTTCCATTAAAAATATCCAATTCTAAAAGCTTATCCCAAATTACATCATCTTGGTCTATTTTTAAATAATACCTCATCTTTAATTCAACCGAATCGTGTGGAGCATAAGCTAAAAAAGAGTTGGTAAAATCACGAAAGGACATGTGTTCAGAGTCTTCAATAGTATAACTATCATCAGTCATACCAAGTTGCACAAAGACATTCCAAGCTCTTGAAAAACCAATACGACGAATTGTACCTCTATATAAAGTTGAAATATCATCTAAACCATAAATACTTCTATATTTTAAAGAATCACGATTTGCAAGTCCTTCAAACTTACCAAATTCGCCTAAGTCTAAAATTTCTGTACGTCTAAATAATTTATGATAAGGAATGTATTTATACTTTCCTTCTTGAATAAACTTAGCAGCAGCACCTTGCCCAGCAAC
>Ga0256840_1002999_pt1 | contig 14130 bp, 10 predicted proteins | sample 355202metaG_FD_185969 | JGI IMG/M metagenome (GOLD analysis project Ga0256840, IMG submission 185969) | Hydrothermal vent microbial communities from Mid Atlantic Ridge, Atlantic Ocean - 355-202 | ecosystem: Environmental > Aquatic > Marine > Hydrothermal vents | place: Atlantic Ocean: Mid...
TAATTTAACAATCTCTGATATGATAGAATTACGCTCTATTACAGGTAAATCAAGTAAGTATGTTTTAATTTTTGATAATTCCATAAACAAATATACAAAATTAATACCTATTTTAAACTAGAGCCTTGTTTAATTCTGATAATAATGAGTTCCAAATGATTAATATTTTTCTTTACAATTATTCGCTATTTTAGGAAAAAAGATATTTCAAACTCAAATAAAAATTACTTTTTCTGCTTCGCAACTTAAAAAAAGAGTTTATTTTTATCAACTATCAAATAATAATGCCTCAAAAAAAGGGAAAATTTTAATTTTTTAGATATTTTTATTTAACTTTTTTTAAGATATTTTATTTAACTGTCAAATTGTCATATTTTTAATTTAAGGTTGTATATTTGCAATCTTTAATTTTAAGTCTAAATAATTTAAATATTTAAAATTTTAGACTTCATAAATCAGAAATAATTTATATGGCTAGCGAACACGTAATTGAAGAAAAAAAACAAGGACAAGCACTTGTAACTAAAGGAAAACAGAAAAATACAAAAAAACTGTTTATTGAAAGTTATGGTTGCCAGATGAATATGAATGATAGTGAGATTGTTGCTTCTATTTTGGCTGATGAAGGGTATAATACCACTAATTTATTAGAAGAAGCTGACTTGGTTTTGGTAAATACTTGCTCTATTAGAGAAAAAGCAGAACAAACTATTCGCAAAAGGTTGCAGAAATACAATCGTGTAAAGAAAAAACAAAATAAAAATATGAAAATTGGTGTTTTAGGCTGTATGGCGGAACGCTTAAAAATCAAATTTTTAGAAGAAGAAAAAATGCTCGATTTAGTTGTTGGTCCTGATGCTTATAGAGATTTACCCAATCTTGTAAAAGAAGTAGATGCTGGTAGAGATGCCATTAACGTAATTTTATCTAAAGAAGAAACTTATGCGGATGTAACGCCTGTGCGTTTAAACTCCAACGGTGTTTCTGCTTTTGTAACCATAACGCGTGGTTGCGACAATATGTGTACTTTTTGTGTGGTTCCTTTTACTCGTGGCAGAGAACGTAGTAGAGATCCGCAAAGTATTATTAATGAGACTTTGAACCTTTGGAATGATGGCTATAAAGAAATTACTTTACTTGGTCAGAATGCAGATTCGTACCTTTGGTATGGTGGTGGTTTAAAAAAGGATTTTAATAATGCTTCAGAAATTGCACAAGCTACTGCTGTAGGTTTTGCAAAATTACTAGAAATGGTTGCTATTGCTGTTCCAAAAATGAGAATACGTTTTGCGACATCTAATCCACACGATATGCATATTGATGTTTTACATACTATTGCTAAATATGATAATATTTGTAAATATATTCATTTACCTGTGCAGTCTGGTAGTACTCGTATTTTAAAGGCTATGAATAGGCAACATACTCGCGAAGAGTATATTCATTTAATTGACAATATTCGTACTATAATACCTGAATGTGCTATTTCGCATGATATTATTACTGGTTTTTGTGGTGAAACTGAAGCTGACCATAAAGATACGCTTTCGCTAATGGAATATGTAAAATATGATTATGGTTTTATGTTTGCTTACTCCGAAAGACCTGGTACGTTAGCTGGTAAAAAAATGGAGGATGATATTCCTGCCGATATTAAACAAAGGCGTTTGTCTGAAATTGTTGCTTTACAACGTGAGTTATCTCATTATAGAACCAAAGAGTTTATTGGTAAAACTATGGAAATTTTGATTGAAGGTGATTCAAAAAAATCAGAAGTGCATTGGAAAGGAAGAAATACGCAGAATACAATGGCTATTTTTCCTAAAACAGGAAATGAAAAAGTTGGAGATTTTGTAATGGTAAAAATTAACGAGTGTACTAGCGCTACCTTATTAGGAGAAATAATAAGCTCTTCTTAACTTCCTAAAATGGGAAGGGTATTAGTCTTAAATTTTGAATAAATGCTTAACTAAAATATATGATAAAATCCTCTTCTCGTTGAGAAGAGTTATAGATAAACTCAAACTATGGAAGAATTACAAAATATTAAACAACGATTTGGGATTATTGGAAACAATGAAAAACTAAACCGATCTTTAAAAAAAGCAGTACGTGTTGCTCCTACAGATATTTCTGTGTTAGTAATTGGAGAAAGTGGTGTTGGTAAAGAAAGTATTCCAAAAATTATTCATGCACTTTCACATAGAAAACATAAAAAGTATATTGCTGTTAACTGTGGTGCTATTCCAGAAGGAACTATTGATAGTGAACTTTTTGGTCATGAAAAAGGGGCTTTTACTGGTGCTACACAATCTAGGAGTGGTTATTTTGAAGTTGCTGATGGTGGTACTATTTTTTTAGATGAAGTTGGTGAATTGCCACTTACTACACAAGTACGTTTACTACGTGTTTTAGAAAATGGTGAGTACATGAAGGTTGGTTCTTCTAAAGTACAGAAAACAGATGTTAGAATTGTTGCTGCTACTAACTTAAATATGGTTGATGCTATACATAAAGGGAAATTTAGAGAAGACTTATATTATAGATTGAGCACTGTTGATATTGAACTTCCACCATTACGCGACAGAAAAGGTGATATTCATCTATTATTTAGAAAATTTGCTGCTGATTTTGCTCAAAAATACAAAATGCCAACAATTCGTTTAGACGAAAATGCGGTAATACTTTTGGAAAATTATACTTTTAAAGGAAATATTAGACAATTACGAAATATTACGGAACAACTTTCTGTAATTGAACAAAATAGAAAAATTGATTCTTTTACTTTACAAAACTATCTCCCAAATCATACATCAAATTTACCTAGCTTAACGAACCAAAATAATCCTCAAATGGATTTTGCTAATGAACGTGAAATTTTTTATAAAATTATGCTAGATATGCGTAGCGATATTAATGATTTAAAAAAACTAACGCTTGATTTAATGAAAAACAATGGGCAAGTTGAAGAACAAAATAAACACTTAATCCGTAAAATTTACAATGATTTTGAAAATTCTAATAGTCCTTCTAACCAAAATAGCTTAGAAATTATTCCTATCCAAAAAACGGAAATTTATACAAACAATCAAAATTATGAAGATACACAAGTTATTGAACCATCAATTTCTTTACAAGAAAAAGAAGAAGAAATGATTAAGTCATCCTTAGAAAGAAATAAAGGTAAACGAAAACTTGCTGCCAAAGAATTAGGAATTTCTGAGCGTACTTTATATCGAAAAATTAAACAGTATAATCTTTAAACGAATCCATATAAAATTTAACAAAATTTAAAGAAAAATTATTAATAGTTTTACATTTCTAATATATACAAATGAAAAAAGCACTTTCACTTATAATTATCTTAGTACTTACCTACTCTATCCAAGCCTGTAAAGTCAACTATTCTTTTACTGGTGGTAGTGTTGGTGATGCTAAAACCATTAATATTCCATTTTTTCCTAATAATGCAAATTTTGTTGAACCTACCTTAAGTCAAGAGTTTCAAATTGCATTACAAGATCTGTTTTTAAGACAAACTAATCTTAGCTTAACTAACGGTAATGCCGATTTAACTTTTGAAGGTGAAATTACACAATATAGAACCGTTCCTATTGCTGCTACCGCAGGGCAAACAGCCGCACAAAGTAGGCTTACTGTTGGGATTAAAGTTAATTTTTATAACGCCTTAAAAGAAGAGGATAATTTTGAAAAGGTTTTTACTCATTTTTATGATTATGATGCAGACTCTCAACTTACTGGTAGTACTTTAGAAGATGCTTTTAAAGAAATTTTTGACCGGATTACACAAGATATTTTTAATGAATCTGTTGCCAAATGGTAATTTTATATAAAGAAATTCCAAACCAATCCTAAACGCAAAACATAATCACGATACGGATGATTTGGTGCTGAGTAATATTTTTTTGGTGAAAAAAGAGAATTCAAATGATCTGCTTTTAAAAATATCCTCATATTCCGTACTCTTGCATTTATAAATACATCTAATACTGGATAATTACCTATTTCTACACTATTTTGTAAACTAAATTCTGATAATAACGGATTATATGAGTTTGCATAATATTTTGTAAAATATCTAAATGTAACCCCTGCCTGCAAATACATTGGTTTCTTTTTAAATATATCATTAGCATAATAAATTGTATTTCGAGTTACAAATGTTGGCACTCTAAATACCTCTTTTCCATTTGCTACTTTCTGATACATAACTGTATTATCTAATGTGAAATTTTTATAGCTTATAGCTCTTGATGCTTTTATTTTTAAATAATTTATTGTTCCTGAATATTGCAATGGTTTTGGCTGTGTGTTTGCAATAGTATCTCCAAAATAACTATAATTATCTAATTGTGTAATCTGTGCTGAGGCATTTATTAATTTATCTGATTTTAATTCAAACAATAAAGTTCTTGTCAATTCATTCTTAAAATCATCATTTTGCCAGTTATATGCTTTATATGCACTCTGGTTTAATAAAAAATTAAAATTTGGTGCCTTGCTATTATTTAAAAAAGTTGCTTTGAATGTTAACAAACTATCTATTTTATAACTTGCGGCTACTTTTACAAAGTTTCCGTTTAAGTTTCCTGAAAATGTTGTTGCTGCTTTTGCATTAATTGCAAATCCTTTTAAATGCGTTTTCCATGCTGCTCCTACTGAAGATACATTACTATGCAAACTCTGTGCTATAAACTGATTGTTATCTAATACTGCAATATTTTTATATCTATAATCATAATCATAATTATCTACATAAAACTTAAGATTTCCCAAAATAATTGGTGATAGTAAGCTAACTGAAACCTGATTATAAAACTGTGCTAAGCTATTTTTGTCTAGAATATTTGATCTATATGTTTCTCCAAAATAATTATTCTTTGCACCTTGATTAAAATGATAATGTTTTGTTTCATAATTAAAAGTATGCCCTACTGCTAATGCAAACTTTTTTTGCGATAAACTATCTTTTTTTTGTATCAAATCATATTCGTGTTCTAAATAATATCGATTACCTCGTAATGTATTAGATGCATTTGTAAAATAAGTTTCTAACCTACCTCTATCTCTAAAATCAGGGTCATTACTTTCAAAATCATTTATTGCTTTTTCTATTAAACCTCCATTTTCATTATTTATTAATTTTTGCGCTACAATATGACTACGCATTCGGTATTTATCCTTTTTACTACTATAACTATATGTAAGTGTCATATTACCATGACTACTCAAATTATTTCTATATTTCCCTAAAGATCGTAATCCTTTGTATGCAAACGATATATTATGGCGTGCTGTAATATTGAGTGCTATTAATGTATTTAACACCTGTCCTTGCTCTAAACCTGCCTTATACATTAATTCTGAAATAGGCGTTGCCAATTTATAATAATTAATATCTTCTACTTCATAAAAATTATAATGCTTGGCTCTTGCTCCTATTTTTGGATATAGTGAAACTTTACTAAATGTATATGCTAAATTATTAAATGTCTGTCCTTGATTATGAAATTCTAATAATTCAAAATTATCTTTACGAAGATAATTAAATTTATAATCTTTTTTTATGGTTAATGTTGTATCCACATAAATCGTATCTTTTTTAAAAGATATTATTTTATAATCCGTATATTTAGTTTTCTCACTCAATTCCACTTTAAACTCATCTCTTTGTGATAAACTATCTAATTTTGTATCTCCTAAACGATTTGTAACTCTCTCTCCTTCTAAAGTAGGTTTTTTAGCAGGTTCTAAAATCAGCTCTTCATTCTGTGCAAAAACAACACTTGAAATTAAAATAAAAATGATATAAATGATATGTTTTACCATACAGCAAATATATAGGTTTTGAATGATAAAATATTGTTAATATTTTTTAATTATTTACTCCTATAAGTAATTAAAAAAGCCTTTAAATGAAAATTACATTAAAGACTCCTTACAACTAAGTTATAATATAGCTATCTTTAGATTATTAGTATAAGTAATTTAAAGCTACTTTATCATAATAATTAAACTGTCCTGTTATTATGGAACTAGAACCACATCCTCCTGTAAAAACAGATGACATATTAAGCCCCCAAGGTGTTCCTGGTATGTGTACTGCTCCAATACTTCCAGTACCTTCACTACTACCTCCGCCACATCTATTAAACCAATCTGTATGACGCATTCCTATTGTATGTCCTAATTCATGCATCATTACATGTCTATTATAAACATAACTTTTAGTATTTGTATTAGTCATAACTCTCCAGTACGGATTTCCTGCTGTTGGGAAACCTGCTCTACCAGACCCAACACCTAAACTAGGGTTATGATAAGCTATAATGTTACGAGAACCACTAGCACCCCAAAACAAACTAAATTTAATTTTTAGATTTAAAGCGTTATAGTTTAATACTGCATAATATAAGCCCCATGCTTCTCTATAGCTTAAACGATAAGTAGCGTTTGTTCCTGAGCCATAATATCCCATTACTCTAATTGTTCTTTTACCACCCCACCATGGTGTTCTTACTAAATTGTATGTACGATATTGTTTTGTAGTAATATCGCCACCCATTTGCATATTCATAATTTGCTCTCTAGTCATTATAATATCTCCTTCAATCTGAAATGCTTTCTCTACCGTACCATCTATATTAGTGGTTTCTACCATTTCTAATTCATCTGTACTAAAATGCATTTTTTGAAGTTTTGCAGCTATCTCAGGATACTTTTCTTTTGATACTGCTTCTTTGTCTAATGTGTCTTCATTTTGACATGACACAAATACTAATGTAGCAATGAATAACATTGCAATAAATTTAATTGTTTTCATAATTTAAAATAATTTATGAGTTAATATTAAGTGAATTCGCAATTAATTAATTTTGAGCTCTTTGCGAATATTCCAAATATACAACTATATATTGAAAAACAACCTAATTGATTTGATTTTTAAATAGTTATAGATATAACTAATGTTTTATTTTAGAATACTAAATAAGTTCTCTAATATTTCAATCATACCAAGTACATTTTGAAATGAGCTGAAAGAAATTGATTTAGTTTATTACTCATTGATGAGTAAAAATCTATTCATAGCCTACGTTATGGATCTATTTTTTGAAGAAAAGGAGTGGTAAAATAAACGATTTATTAGGCTTATTTTAATGTGTATTTGGTATCATTACTATTAACCTAAGTTCGACTAAGACTTCTATTTACAGAAAATGAAGAAATGGTGAAATTTGAAGCATAATTTTTAAGGAATAACCTGTTATGTCTTAAAAATTATTCAAAAAAAAATTGCCTTTTATTTGTTTTCCCTTCGGGTTTGATTATTTTTCTCATTATCTCGCTAAATTTCTTTGAATTATCTAGATAATCCTTCTAAAATTTATCTTCGACTATAAAAAAAATCTAAACTGTAAACGAATTATTAGTCGAACTCAGGTTATTAAATGAAATAAAAAAGAGCCTTTAATGAAAATTCATTAAAGGCTCCTAAAAAATTAAGCTTTAATATTTCTATTATAAGCTACTCTTAAAATTAATACATGTAATTTAAAGCTTTTTTATCATAGTATCCAAATTCTCCATTTTCATTAGCATTGAAACAAGCTAACATAACTGAATTCCAGTCAATTCCCCATGGAGTTCCCGGGATGTGTACTGCACCAACTCCTGCAGAACCTTCATTTGAATTTTGTCCACAACTTGCTCTATTAAAGTAATCTGTATGACGGAAACCAACAGCATGACCTATTTCGTGAGTAGTTACGTGCTCATTTACATTATAGCTGTAACCATTTAAACCAAATGTACGAACCCATTTGTATGGATTACCTCCTGAAGGAAAACCTGCAACTCCACCAGACCCACCTTGACCTGCTAAGTTATAAACTAAGATATCTTGAGAACCATAACTTGTACCCCAAACTAATTTGAATTTAATTCTCAATCTTAAGGCATTATAATTATTTACTGCCCATACTAATCCTACTCTAGCTTTGTAATTTAAATAATAAGGATTTGAACCTGAAGCATAGTATCCCATTATCTTAATTGTTCTAGTTCCTCCCCACCATGGTGTAGATACTAAATTCCAAGTACGATATTGCTTAGTAGTGATATCACCACCCATTTGCATATTCATAATTTGGTCTCTACCCATTACAATGTCATTTTCAAATTGAAATCCTTCTTCCTTAGTTCCGTCTGGAAGAGTGATATCTACTGCTTTTAAATCCGATGGATTAAAATGCATTTTTTGAAGTTTTGAAGCAATCTCAGGATACTGATCTTTTGATGTTGCTTCTTTGTCTAATGTGTCTTCATTTTGACATGACACAAATACTAATGTAGCAATGAATAACATTGCAATAAATTTGATTTTTTTCATAATTTAAATAATTTATGAGTTAATATTCAGTGAATTCGCAATTAATTAATTTTGAGCTCTTTGCGAACACTCCAAAGATATAACATAATATCCTTTTAAAAAATACCTAATTGTAGTGATTTTTTGACATTAAAAAAAACATAACTACCTTATAATAAGTGCATTAGCAATATGTCAAAAATATGACCATTTTTTATTATGGAATATTTTAGAACTAATAACTATTTAACTAAATATCAATTATTTAAAAAATGTTGTTTTTTATACTTCATTTTGTATTCCAGAATAAAAAAATGATAAATACAAAGACTCTATAATAAAAACTGGAACTATAATATCTTTTTAAATGTTAATCTAAATACTTAAATCCTACCTTAAAACTATAGTAACCAAATTTTGTATTTGAATATACTTTCTCTAAATCTCTAATTTTTTATATAAAATAAATAATTCTAATTTTTATCATTCTTCTTTATATAAAAATTATCATTATACTTTATTTGGTTTGATTTTTTTATATAACTAATATCATCATGTCCAAAAGGACTAAATTTAATTTTTCCATCAATATAATCTCCTTCTATTTTTCTGCCAACACTTATTGGCTCCATATTTGGATAATTATCTGTGATTACAAATTTTTGATTTTTTTCAAACTGCGCATCTTTCTCTATTATTAAAACATAATCCATAGAATGCCATGTTCCAATAAAATTATCACTTTCTGTAACTACCTGCTTTTTTACATTACACGATAAAAATAATACGCCAATACTAATTATTACAATCAATTTATTTTTCATACTTGCTCCCTTTAAATTTATATAATTCCCTTTTTACTTTTTACTAATACTAGTGTGAATAAGCGAATTTAACAAATTAATCTACTCAAAACAAGATTTTTATGAAAAATTTTCTTCAACTCAATAGATGCTAACTTTCTGATATTCTAAAAATTTATTGAAGAAGAAGAATATTATATACAAATATATTACTCAACACGTTCAATTTTTGCACCTAATGCTCGTAATTTTTCATCAATTTTATCATAGCCTCTATCAATTTGTTCAATATTATGGATAGTACTTGTTCCTTTTGCAGATAATGCTGCTATTAATAAGGAAACTCCTGCCCTAATATCTGGTGATGACATAGTTGTTGCTTTTAACGAAGATTCATGATTGTAGCCTATTACATTTGCTCTATGTGGATCACAAAGTATTATTTTTGCTCCCATATCTATCAACTTATCTACAAAAAACAAACGACTTTCAAACATTTTTTGATGTATTAGCACGGAACCTTTTGCCTGTGTTGCTGTTGTTAATATTATACTTAATAAGTCTGGTGTAAATCCTGGCCATGGCGCATCTGAAATTGTTAATAATGAACCATCTATAAAACCTTCTATCTCATAACTTTCTTGTGCTGGAATATAAATATCATCATTTCGTTTTTCTAATTTAATTCCTAATCTTCTAAAAATAGTAGGTATTTGTCCTAAGTTTTCCCAACTTACATTTTTGATTGTAATTTCAGATTTAGTAATTGCAGCAATACCAATCCAGCTACCTATTTCAATCATATCTGGTAGCACAGTATGTATGCAACCATTTAATTCTTTTACACCTTCAATAGTCAGTAAATTGGAACCTACCCCTTTAATATCTGCTCCCATACTATTCAGCATTTTAGATAATTGTTGAATGTATGGCTCACATGCTGCATTATATATAGTTGTTGTCCCTTTTGCCAATACTGCTGCCATTACAATATTTGCGGTTCCTGTTACTGAAGCTTCATCTAACAACATATATGTTCCTATTAGCTCTTCTGCCTCTACTCCATAAAAATACTCATCCTTATTGTAACGGAATTTTGCTCCCAACTTAATAAATCCTTGAAAATGTGTATCTAACCTTCTTCTCCCTATTTTATCTCCTCCTGGTCTTGGAATATATCCTTTACCAAATCTTGCTAATAATGGTCCTACTAACATTACTGAACCTCTTAGTGAGCTTCCATCTTTTTTAAATTCTACCGATTTTAAATAGTTCAAATTAACTTCATCTGCCTGAAAACTATAAGCATGAGATGATAATTGTTCTACTTTAACACCTAATTTTTTTAAAATAAAAATTAATTTATTTACATCTATCAAATTTGGAACATTATTTACAACAACTTTTTCTGGTGTTAATAGTGTTGCACAAATAATTTGCAGCACCTCATTTTTAGCACCTTGTGGAATTACCTCTCCTTTTAATTGGTAACCTCCTTCTATTTTAAATGTAGCCATATTAAATTTTTATCTTCTTTTTCTGTTATTATTTTTTGAGTGTTTTTTATTTTTATGTGTAGTAGTTACTTTCTTACGAAGTAACTTTTTATTATCCGATAAAGTGGTATTTTCTACTGTAAGGTTTATTTTACCATCAGACAACTCAGTCAAATGTTTAAAAATAACAGAATCCTCTACAGTATCTTTATTCCAATTTAAAAAACACTTTTTCATGTGATTTGCAATGGTATAATTTAATGTGTCTTTTAAATCTCCATCATCCCAAGTAATTGCTTCATCTATCATAATCTGAATGTTATTTCCATAAAAACGATATCTAGATGCTGTTTTAGGATACGGCATTGAATCTGGTCTGGCTTTTAATTCTTCTTCTGTTAAAACCTCGTATGGTGCATCTACATCTAATTTAAAGTTTGCCATAATAAACAACTGATCCCATAATTTATGTTTAAAATCTGGTACATCTCTCAAATGTGGTTGTAAATTACCCATAACCTCTATTATTGATTGCGCCATTTTATTACGCTCCTCTTTTGTTGGTAGTGCTATGCAATGATTTACTAATTTCTGAATATGCCTTCCATATTCAGGAATTATTAATGTTTCTCTTTCTGAATTATATTCTAATTGATATTCCATGATTCTCTTTTTTTATTCAAAAATTTCTTGATTTGCTTTCTATTTTTTTAATCTTTTTAGCACTTTTAACTTTGCAAATTGCAATAATAATTTTTTTGTGCCAATGCCCTCTTTTTCAAATTCAATTTCTGCTTTTCTGTCAGCTCCTTGCCCTTCTAATCCAATAATTTTTCCTCGTCCAAATTTTTGGTGAAAAACAAATTTATCTACTTCTATATTAGAATCTACACTATCTGTTGCATTTTCTTGTGCAGTGCTAAGTTTAGTAAATCTTTTTGGTGTACTAATTGTTATTGATTTTGGTGCCGTTTTTTGTTTCATTATCCCTTTTGTAATTGGTTTTTTATATCTTATTAAATGTTTTGGTACTTCTCCAAATATATCATTATCTACAAATTTATTTATTGCAGGAGCTAATTTGGGTGCAAGATAGTCTAAAAATTTGTTATCTACCTCCTCAATAAACCTACTTGGCTCACAATCTATTAATGATCCCCAACGATATCTTGTTTGTGCATAACTTAAATATGCTTGTTTTTCTGCTCTAGTTAACGCTACATAAAACAAACGTCTCTCTTCCTCTAACTCACTTCTTGTATTTGAACTCATACCTGATGGAAACAAATTTTCTTCCAATCCAACAATATAAACGTATGGAAACTCTAAACCTTTTGATAAATGTATCGTCATTAGCGACACTCTCGGCTCTCCGCCATCTTTTTCTTTATCAAAATCTGTTGCCAATGCTACATCTTCTAAAAAATAGGCTAATGTATCATTAGCATCTTCTTTATCTTTTTGTTCTTCAACAAAATCTTTAATTCCGTTTAGTAATTCTTGTATATTTTCTACTCTACTTATTGCTTCTGGAGTTTCATCTTTATTTAACTCGTTCACTATTTTTGCCTGCTTTATTATAAAGTCTGTTATTTCAAATGCATTTTTACGCTGCAGCTCTACCTGAAAGCTTTTTATCATTGTTACAAAATTTTGCAACTTTGTTTTTGTTCCTGCATTTATTTTTAAATCTATTTTATGTAGATTTTCTAAAATAGTAAAAATTGATTTATTGTAATGATTTGCTGCTACTGTTAATTTTTCTAGTGTAGTTTGGCCTATTCCTCTTGCTGGATAATTTATTACTCGTTTTAATGCTTCTTCATCATTTGGATTAACCAACAAACGTAAATAAGATAATGTATCTTTTATTTCTTTTCGTTGATAAAATGATAGCCCTCCAAAAATTCTATATTTTATATCTTTTTTTCGCAAAGCATCTTCCATTGCTCTTGACTGTGCATTTGTACGATACAGAATAGCAAAACTATCATATTTTAATTGATTTTTTATTGCATTTTCCCAAATACTACCTGCTACAAATCGTCCTTCTTCTGCATCAGATATTGTTCGCATTACTTTAATTTTTTCTCCAGTTTCATTATCCGTCCAGAGTTCCTTTTCTAATCGTGTCTTATTTTTAAGTATTACACTATTTGCTGCATTTACCAAATTCTGTGTGGATCTATAATTCTGTTCCAATTTATATACTTTAACATCTGCATAATCCTTTTGAAAATTTAGTATATTCTGTATGTTTGCTCCCCTAAAGGAATATATACTCTGTGAATCGTCTCCTACTACTGCTATATTCTGAAATCTATCTGCTAATGCCCTTACTATTAAGTATTGTGAATGGTTTGTATCTTGGTACTCATCAACCATAATATACCTAAATCGATCTTGATACTTTGCTAATACTTCTGGAAATCGTGTTAACAATTCATTCGTTCTCAATAATAAATCATCAAAATCCATTGCCCCTGACTTAAAACACCTATCTACATAATGTGCATAAATATCACCCATTTTTGGTCTTCCTGAATGCATATCTGCTTCTATTAACTCTGGATTATTCTTATATGCTCGTACTGTAATTAAACTATTCTTATACTGAGATATTCTACCCAAAACTTGCTTTGGTTTATACCTGTCTTTTTCAAGATTCATTTCTTTGATAATTGCACTTAGCAATCTTACCGAATCTTGCGTGTCATAAATTGTAAAGTTTGATGGAAACCCTAAACGTTCACTTTCTGAACGTAGTATTCGTGCAAAAACAGAATGAAATGTTCCCATCCATAAATTTTTAGATTCATTATCTCCAACAATTTTAGCAATACGAGATTTCATTTCTCTAGCTGATTTATTGGTAAATGTTAAGGCTAAAATATTAAAAGGATCTATTCCTTTTTGCATCATATGTGCAATTCTATATGTCAGTACACGAGTTTTACCAGAGCCTGCCCCTGCTATAATTAACAAAGGACCATCTAGCTGCAATACAGCTTGTTTTTGAGACTCGTTTAGATGTTGAATATAGTTTGACACAAAAATAGGTTACGATTCTGCAAAGATATAAATCTAAATCTATTTAACCCGAATTATTCACAAATTTTCTATTACAAAGCCAAACTACCTACTATAATTGAAAATACTCGAAATTTATTTAGCTCAAAATTGGGCTACAATTACTCATTCATTTTATATTTGTTGATAGTGTACAAAAAAGTGTGTCTATACTAAAAAACTTCTGCGCTTTCCAATTTTATTGGTATTTTGACTTTTCATAACCAAAACCTATGAATAATTCGGGTTATTAACTTAACGGTAATTAATCGTAATTATTTGAATTAAAAGTTGTATCTTTCTGCTATGGAAAAAATGGATTTTAGAAAGTTGTCAAGTATTGAGAGATACGCATTTAGAAAACGAGGTCTTA
>Ga0256840_1003000_pt1 | contig 14127 bp, 16 predicted proteins | sample 355202metaG_FD_185969 | JGI IMG/M metagenome (GOLD analysis project Ga0256840, IMG submission 185969) | Hydrothermal vent microbial communities from Mid Atlantic Ridge, Atlantic Ocean - 355-202 | ecosystem: Environmental > Aquatic > Marine > Hydrothermal vents | place: Atlantic Ocean: Mid...
AGAAAAACAGCCTAAAAAGTGCAAAAAGCAAAAGTGCAAAAAAAGTGAACTGCAAAAGTGTATCAGAAACATACGTAGTAACATACCCACCAAGGTAACCACCCAAAAATCCACCAAAACCTACAAAAACACCTTCACCTATAATAAGTGAACCCTTTTTATAGTTTAAGTAAGACCCTAACAAAGATGAAAATACCATTTGAACAATACTCATACCAATGGCATCTTTTATATCAAATCCTAATATGAGAAGTATAGGCACAAGGATAATCCCCCCACCGATACCAAAGAACCCTGACATAGTTCCTATAAAAATACCCACTGCTATAAGTTCAAAAACCATGATAATACTCCAAAAATTAACGTGAGAGTATAGCATTTCTATGCTCTATTTTAAGGGATGGTAGTATGATTAGTGAGACAGCACAGATAAAAATAAGAAAATAAAGCATAAATCCAAATTATACAATACTAATCATCTAATAATTTTGATATAATTATTCTAATTATGCGTTAAGGGAATATCTATGGGGTTAATCAAAAAAGTTTTATCAATACTTAGTGTCATACTCCTCTTAGTTATGATTTACTTCTCGATACTACTCATACAAGAAGGTGAGAATGCAAAAGTCTATAAGTCAGACTATGCAACACTACATTCTGCAGCCTATGGTATGTTCAACTCAGATGTCTGGACAGATAAAATTACAAAGATTGTGGACAAGAAAGTAGAAGATTTCAAACTTGATACTGACAATAGAGATGAGATAAAAGGCTACATCGAAACCATCATAGATACCTTAGTACTAGAAGCAGAACGTGTAGTCAAAGAGAGAAACTCTGGCAAACGTGGTTTTTTTGACTCTTTGGTTGGTTCTACTAAACAAATCATCACCGAATCCATCATAGACTTTAAAGATTTACGTAAGCGTGTGCCTGAGTTTACTGATGGTGTTATGGCTGAAGTAGAAAAGCCTGAAAACCAGGAGCGTGCAAAACAACTCATAAGAGCAAAACTCAAAAGATTTATGGCTGATAAATTTAAAAAAAATACAGACATGTCTGAGTACACAGCCATACTTGAAAAATACCAATCAACCACACTGCAACAATGTAATGACATTTTAGATAATCACATGGCAAATACCAAAGCTTCTATGGACAACAGTATGCATATTATTTTGGCTTTAGCCTTTACTATTATTTTACTTGTTCTCTTTTCTGGTATGCTTACTTCTTTGACACTGTTTATACTTTCAAGTACGACAGTCACGCTTCTTGTCTCTGGTGTGATGATGCCTATGCTTGACATAGAAGCTAAAATTTCAAAACTTACCTTTACCATACTTGACACTGACATCATCTTTCAGAACCAGATACTTTTCTTTCAAAGTAAAAGTATCTCAGACTTAGTGAGACTTTTACTAGACTCTGGTGAAGCCCGCATGATACTTGTGGGTGTTCTACTAGTGATGTTCTCTATCATCTTTCCTACACTAAAGCTCATAGCCACTACGATGTACTTCTATAGCAGAAGCATCATAGGAGACAACCCTGTGACCCGTTTCTTTGCGTTAAAGTCTACAAAGTGGTCTATGGCAGATGTCTTTGTGGTTTCCATCTTTATGGCGTATCTAGGGCTTGATGGTGTGGTAAACTCTGAGCTAAGACACTTAGAGTCTCAAGGTGACCCTGTCAATATCATCACCACCAATGGTACACACTTAGAAGTAGGTTTTTTCCTGTTTTTAGGCTTTGTTTTGACTAGTTTTGTACTTTCTTATATGGTAGGAAAGAGTAAAAACTCTAAAGTTTAAATATACATAAACTGCGATAGAAAGAGTATCGTCACGACAAAGGCAAAGGGCAAAATGTGACTCTTAAACACTAAGGGTTGTATGCCCATATAAACCTGTAAAACCCCTCTAATACCAAGCCAAATACCTAAAAATGCTTTAAGTGCAAGCATCATCTGAAAAGAACTTAACCCATCATCAGCTATAGGTCCAAATACTTTTGTAATAAGATAAAGTCCTGTAAGTACAGCCACAATAAGACTTCTTGGCACGACTTTACGTACATATTTCATAAAGGATACACGAATATTTTGATACTCTTCTTCTGTATATGTTTCTTTTATACGTACTAAAAAAAGATTATCCACAATAAGAAATCCACCATAAATAAATGCAGCAAAAAGGTGTATAGTTTTTATGAGTACAAAGGTCATAATGATTCCTTTATTTTTAAAAAATTATAGTGAATTATACATGAAAGTATTTTGACTTATGTCAATCTAACCTAAAAAGTCCTGAGAAAAAAACGCCTCAACCACATCTCTCATCTCTGTAGGGTCTTCTATACGGTTCACTTCATTTCTAAAGACTGAAGCTCCAGCGTAGCCTGCTTTGGAGTATGAGTGTAGGTTTTTTCTAAATATGATGGCTCCGTACTTGTCATAATGTTCTATCATCTGGTCAAAATGCTCTAACACTACTTCTTTTATGAGTTCAGGTGTAGCCTCTGCCATACCTTCTTTTATCTGCTTAAATATCCACGGTTTACCTACTGCTGCACGCCCTATCATCACACCTTCTGCACCTGTGTACTTTTGTACCCATTTGGCTTTTTCTGGGCTGTCTATGTCACCGTTGGCAAACATGGGTATGTTGATGTTTTGTTTTATCTCTGCTAAGGCATCGTAGTCAACCGCTGCTTTGTATCGTCCTGCTCTGGTACGACCATGCACGGCTATATAGTCAGCTCCTGCTTCTTCACAAAGTTTGGCTATCTCGACATGGTTCTTTTCATTAAACCCTAGACGAAATTTGACTGAGGTGTACTCCTTGTTAGAGTACTTCTTAATGGTCTCTATGACCTTTGCCATTTGTGCTAGGTCAGTAAGCAGTGAAGAGCCTTGAAGGTTGTTAACCACCTTGGGTGCAGGACAACCACAGTTCAAGTCTATACCACTCACGTCATCGCGTTCGTTTATGATTTCAACTGCACGTTTTATGACTTCAAGGTCAGAACCTGCTATCTGTATGGCATAAGGGTTTTCAATGGGAGCCCGCTCTAACATTTTGTAGGTTTTTTTAGAGTTATGTATGAGAGCGTTTGAACTTATCATCTCTGAGATGGTAAGGTCTACCCCGAACTTCTTAACTACTGAGCGAAAAGGCAAGTCAGTAAAGCCCGCTAAGGGGGCTAGTGCGTAGATAGGTTTAGAAAAATCAAGTGAAGGCATGTGAGTGTGCTAGTAAAGTCTCTGCTCACTACAGATAGACTTGATGTCTATGATGTCTTCGAGTTTAAACTTACTGTATTCTTTTTTAAGTGTATAGAGTGCTCTAAACTTCATAAATTCATTTTCATCTTGTTCTTCAAGATATCTTGATACTTGCTCAAGTAACTCATACTCAAAAAGTAAATACAAGTATGCATTTTGTGCTTTTTCATTTTTAGCTTGGTAGTCTCTAAATAACGTAAGATTTTCTTCTGGTTTAAAATACTTTTTCGTAATCATAGCAACTTGTATAAAGTCTTCACATTTAAGGTCTAGTACTTTGATAAACTCTGAAAGTATGTCACTCGTAAGTCCGAGGTCATCTTGAGGAGAGACTCTCTTTAGCATGAGTAAAAAGTTTTTAACATCAAATACTTTAGCATACTTACGTGCCTTAGCAAAGTCAGATTTACGCGCAAAAATCTCTAATGCTTCTTCTTGTACCACTTCAGAATAATCTGATGTTGAACGCATCACACCTTCTACAAATTTTTCATCAGATTCTAAACAATTCAATCTATTTTGAATCAATATTGGATTGCCTGGATTAAATATCTTAGACATTTTATGTTCTTTTAAGTCAACATATTCGCCATTTTTAATCTTCTGAATAATGTGTACAACGCGTGAAAGTCTAGGAGTAAGTCCTTCAACATTGTCTGAAAGTTTGATGTCAGCTTTGCCTAAAAGTACTGCAGATGCTCCTACTGTATCTATGGCATATTTCTGTTCTTTTGGTTCATTGACCAAAGACCAATACAAAGCATCTTCTAGGGTATCTGCATCTTTTTGCCATTTCTTGAGTAAAAAATAGTTTTTAAGACCATAAAAAAACATATGTAAAAGGGTAAATAAAAACAATAATAACATAGGTAAAACAAACCAAAGAGCTATAGGGAAGTTAAAGTTAATTCCCATCATTTCTACCACATAATGATTTGGATTAATGGTATATGCTATAGCTCCAACTATTGCGATCAATGCAAATGATGCAAAAATATATAGTCCTAGTCTCATTTTTTCCCCTTAATGTTAAATGTTATTTTGCTTCTTTTTCACTTATCTCCCGACAGGTGATACAAAAACGTGCGAAGTTTTTTACTTCTAAACGTGCAATACCTATAGGTTCTTCACACATTTCACAGATACCAAATGTCTCTTGTTTTATTTTATCTAAAGCAAGTTCAATTTCGTTTAATTCTTTACGTTGTTGCACCAATATGGCACTATCAACAATGGTTTCAGCAGAGGCTGCCGCGTAGTCACCCTCATCATTTAGTTCCAAATCTCTCATACCGTCTAGTTCTAACGCAGTACCTCTAAGGTTTTTCTCTATTTGCACTCTTCTGTCTAACAGTTTGTTCTGAAACTCTTCTAATTCAACTTTCGTTAACATTCTTATTCTTCCTAATAGTATATTTTACTTTACCCTACTTATGATAGGGATGATTATTATTAATCGTTAGTCCCCTAAATACTTGTTCTAACAAAACAACTTTCACAAGTTTATGTGAAAGCGTTATTTTACCAAATGATATGGCATTATTACATTTACTTAAAAAATCCTTCTCAAAGCCGTATGCACCGCCTATAAAGAGATTTACTTGTACGCTATCCTTAAGCAGATTTGCAAAATCATGACTGTCTACTTCTTTAGCAGCGGGATGGAGTGCTATATTTATGCCATTTTTCATATATTTTTCTAATGCTTTAGTGTATGCTTTTTGAGACGCTTCAGGTGAGATGTCATGTGCTTTTGTTATCTCTTTATCAAACACATCTATGACCTCTACTTGGGCAAAAGGTTTTGCTATTTTTTTATAGTGCTCAATCAACCCTGCATATAAGGTGTCTTTACCTTTTTTATCTATGATGATGATATTAATCTTCATTGATGTAGCCCAATTTGTATCTTTTGAGCTAACTGATGGACTGCCATTGCGTAGTATGAGCTGTGGTTGTAGCGTGTAATGACACGAAAATTTCTTGTTCCATACCATAATTCATCATGGTTCTTTTTATTGAGTTTGATTAGTCTTACCTTATTTTTGTAGTCCCATTTTTGACGTGGCTCGATACCTTTAAGGAATCGTCTATGATAGGTATGTTTATAGCCTGTTTTATATTTTGTAAATCGTGTACCACTATATTTTACTCTCGTAGCAACGGGTTCACCTGTACGCCAACCATGTTTTTTAAAGTAATTAGCTACTGAGGCTATGGCATCCTCTGGACTTTGCAAAGAGATACGTCCATCTTTGTTAAAATCTACACCATAGTGTTTATAATTGCTGGGCATAAACTGCACCAATCCTATGGCTCCTGCATAAGAGCCTTTTACATTTTTCGGGTTAAATCTTTCTGTTTTTGAAAGTTTTAAAAATTCTATGAGCTGTTTTTTAAAAAACTTATTTCTACGGTTTTTTTCAAATGCAAGTGTAGTGAGTGTGTCAAACACAGGGTATTTCCCAACATTTTTTCCAAAAGCACTCTCTATGCCTATGATACCTGCGATGTACTCCTTAGGTACACCAAACTTTTTTTCAACATCTTCAAAAGTCTTTCTATGTTTTTTGACATAAGCAATGCCTGCTGCCACACGTTTATCACTTACAATATGACGTGAGTATCTGCCCCATGAACCATATGTATTGGCCAATAACTTTGCTTTAGCTATCTGTTTTGGAGTACGTGTCTCTTTTCGCCTTTTTTGTTTGTGTCTTGGTGTAAAAGCCCGTAGTGCTGACTTTTGCACTTTTACATGAGAAAAAAGTCTCTGTAACTCAGACTTAGTAAAATGGTGTTTTTTGACCAGTACATTCATCATGTGTTTTACTTGAGTATGTTTCGTATAATCTTTAGCATGTACAAAAAGGAGTGTCAACATTAAGACTAACCATACTCGTTTCATCAAAAACTCCTGTATTTTTTGATATTGTATCGCAGTAACTATGTAGCAAAGGTGCAATACTCATGAAAAAAATTCTTTTTGTTTGTCTTGGTAACATTTGTCGCAGTCCTTTAGCACATGGCATAGCACAAAACTATGTACATAACACTCATCTAGACTATAAAGTAGATTCAGCAGGTACTTCCAACTGGCACGTGGGGGAAGCACCTTGTGACAACTCCATCACCATCGCACATAGACACCATATAGACATAAGCAAACAGCGTTCACGTACTATTTGTAAAGGGGACATCACACAGTACGATTATGTAGTGGCTATGGATGCAAAAAATAAAGCAGATATGGAAGTATTTGGCTTTACACATGTACATTTATTGGGTGATTTTGCTCATTTTTCAGGTGCAGATGTACCAGACCCCTACTTTTTTACTGGGTCAAATGTATTAGATGGCTTTGAAAAAGTGTATACTATGGTTGAGACATGTGTCGAAGATTTTATGCAAAAGGTAGAAAATGCAACCCTCTGATTACTGCATCGTCAGCACAACTACAGACAGCAAAGAAAATGCTGATGCCATAGCCAAAATACTTTTAGAAAAAAAACTCATTGCCTGTGCACAGAAAACTACCACACAAAGTTCCTACCGTTGGCAAGGTAAGATTATAGAGTCTGACGAGATACTCTTACAAATGAAAACTAAAAAGTCCCTCTTTGAACACATCAAAAAAGAGGTCAAAACCTTACACACCTACGAAGTACCAGAAATCATCATGATACCTTTGCTTGATGCCAATCACTTTTACCTTGAATGGATAGACAAAGAGACAATAAAGGTTTAGAAACCCCAAAAGAAGGAGACAATAATGAACAACAATTTCACAAAAGCAATGGACTTCAGACACGCATGTAAAGTATTTGACGATACCAAAAAGATAAATGATGAAGAGATGCACTACATCTTAGAAGCAGGACGCAAGTCACCTTCTTCATTTGGTATGGAGGGGTGGAAGTTTCTAGTCATCACAAACGAAGCCCTCAAAAAGAAGTTACGTCCTGCGTGTTGGGACCAAGTGCAGGTTACTTCTTGTTCGCATCTTGTCATCGTACTTGCTGCCATAGAAAATGTAAAAGTAGAAAGTGGCGAAGTTGAAAAACGTTTTAAAAGACGTGACATGCCTCAAGAAAGTCTAGATTTTTATATGGACATCTATGCTAAACACCTAGAAAAAACGCTCAGTAGTGATGAAAACATCTACCACTGGACAAGTAAGCAAAGCTACATAGCTCTAGCTAACATGATGACAGCCGCAGCATACATAGGTATAGACTCTTGCCCCATAGAAGGTTTTGAAAAAGAAAAAGTAGAAGAGATACTAGAGCTTAACACAACAAAATGGCAAGTCTCCGTAGTCATTTCTTTTGGCTACAGACTGAACATTCAACCAGAGCAACTTAGACTAGCATTTGATGATGTTGTCGAGTTCATAAAATAGGCTATGATTAGTTATGTTAATAGACTTTAAAGAACAACAACCTAAAGAGCGTTACCAACTCATGGCAAAGTCTGTCATCCCTAGACCCATTGCGTGGATAGTCACGCAAGGTGAAGTACTCAACGTTGCTCCATTTTCTTACTTTACACCACTGAGTTCTGAACCTGCTACACTCATAGTCTCCATAGGTCACAGACCAGATGGCAGACCCAAAGACACGCTACGTAACCTGCGTAATTCTAAAAAGTGTGTGGTTTGTATAGTCGATGAAAAACATTTTGAAGCCATGCACTTTAGCTCTAAACCCCTAGAAAACACACAAAGTGAAGCAGCTGTGTTTGATATAGAAATGCAAGAAGTCTTAGAGGGCTTCCCACCTATGCCAAAAGGTATAAAAGTGGCATTTTTTTGTGAGTACCTACAAGAAGTAGCACTCAAAGGCTCCAAAACCATCCCCGTCATCGTAGAGATAAAACATCTCTACCTCGAAGACAAAATCATCTCAGATAAAGAGAAAATAAACTTAGAATTTTCTAGCATTGCTAGAGTAGGACGTGGCTATGCCACACTTAGAGAAGACATAGACACACCAAATATGCCCTAACGGGAACCTCTAAAATATTTACCTTAATGACAAAAATATCTATGTACCTAACACTTCAGTTGGAGTTTCATCGGGATTATTTGGGTAAAATAATATAAAGGACAGCCATGCATAGTAGTTTACAAATAAAACTCATACGACTCTACTTTCAGATAGTCAGTCGCTTATTTCCAGCATGGGCTGTCTACTCTGCTCATAGACTTTTCCACTATCCCATAAACTCAAAACGTAAAAATAGAAATGAACTACCCCTACCCAAACCTGAACGCTTTAAAATAAAACTATACGAAAACATAGCACTGCAAGCCTACAAATGGGGAGAGAGTAAACACCCTAAGGTGTTACTTGTACATGGTTGGTCTACTACTTCACGCAGTATGACACACTTCATAGATGCACTACTCAAAGCTAACTACCAAGTCATAAGTTATGATGCCTTGCGTCATGGAGACTCGCATGGAAATTTTTCAGACTTGGCAAGCTGGGCAGACTCTGTGCGTGCGGTGATGGCGGAAGTAGGAGAAGTAGAATGCATCATCGCACACTCCTTTGGTGGGGCAGCGGTAACTGTGGCTTCTAAATTAGGACTTCAAACAAAAAGACTAGCCCTCATCGCTCCTATACATGACATAGGTTCAGTTGGAGATGACTTTGCTAAACGTCTTGGCATACCTCAACATATCGTAGAAGAGATGCGAGCGTATACATGGGAGCATAACAAAGAGCATTTTGAACAGTATGGCATTTCTTGGCAAGATATCTTAGACTCACACTTTCATGTAGCAACACTCATTTACCATGATACACAAGATAAAGAGATACCATTATTTCATTCTAAACTGTTATGTAAAAAATGGACATGGGCAGAACTACGTCAAACCACAGGATTAGGTCACCGTACCATACTAGATGACAAAGATGTTGTGAATGGTGTGGTGAGGTTTATCCAAGCTTCTTAAAACAACAGCGTTTATATTTATCACCAGAACCACAAATACAGGCACTGTTACGTAAAAAATCTACTCTATCTTCATAAATTTCACCATCTACGTATTTCCACATGTCATTTACTTTTATAAAAGTAGACTTTTCATGGTGCATGTGCTGTTTGCCTTCAAAAATGTAGTAGGCTTTAAACTCTACCATCTCTTCACTGCTTTGTATCACGTCAAGATGTTGCCAAAAGCTGTTGTCTGCCCAGTCTTGTATGAACTTCAGTTCTTCATCACTCCAGGTGTGGTCATGTGTAGTGGCTTGTAAGTAGTTTACATCTCCTAAACAATATGCAGCATAGCGTGACCGCATCAGCATTTCTGCTGTTTTGGGTACTTCAAAGACACGTAAAAAAGGTTCACAACATTGTGAAAATGGTTTTTTTGAATTACAGTAGCAAAGGATCTGCATCTAGTTACCCTCTTTACTACTAGGAAGTAAAAGGTTTTTCAACTCTTCAACCGAATACACCACTTCTTTGTCTCCATGTTCAGAAAAGCCCCAGTCTACCATGATGTAGTCCATCTTCGCTTCAACCGCTGCTAGTTCATCACGTGGACCATCTCCTATAAAGATAGCATCTTCTTCTTTGTAGTCTAGTTCATCTAAAATTTTGTAGAGCATATCTGGATGCGGTTTACCTTGAAGTACATCATCATAACAGGCTATGGCATCAAACTGTTCATAAATACCTAGATGAGTAAGAGACTCTATGGTTGAGCCTCTGTAAGCATTAGTAGCAAGAGCGATGCTCTTACCTTGTTCTCTAAGGGCGAGTAGTAACTCTTTTGTACCATTGTAAAGAACCAGTTCATGTTCATGGTGTTTTGTATAGTACTCAGAAAACCATTTTTCATGGTCAGCATCAAATGCTTTTGCATGGTAGAACCTCTCTGCAGGGTTGATGCTATGGTCATTGACTAACCGTAAGATAGTCTCTTCATCCATAGGCTCAAAACCTAGGTTTTTACGTACATAGTTAATAGCATTGGCTATGGTGATAGAACTGTTTACCAGCGTACCATCCATGTCAAAGATGATAAGCTTTTTATGTGTTGCTACGTTCTTTTGCACTATTTAGACTTCTTATTTGGCTTTACATACGGTAAGTTAAATTTGATGTACACAGAGAGACTTAAAAGTAACAATGAAACACCCCCTATGAGGTAAACAGCATACTCAAGCTGTGCAGGGTCTGTCAGTGCAAACTTAAAGACCAACATCAAGGCTTCTATAGAAAGGGCAATAATGATGGAACCTAAGAAACGTATCATCGTTTGGTGTCCATCTCCTGCACCCTCTTTTTTCTCTTTACCCAAGACTTCCTCTTCAAAAATCGCTTTAACCAAGTCAAAAATAGCTAAGGAAAGTGTGAGTAAAATGGTGGCTTTAAACATCTCATTGATGTCTATGGCTCCAAGGTCTACACCAAAGTGTAAAAATGCTGTCGCTCCCTTAACAAAAAGGAGTAAGGAAACCATAGCCAATGCAACTGAGAAAGATGTATAGGCAATCTTAGCAAGTAGTCCAAAATAGGAATCTACAGAAGAAGGATGCACCATACGTAAGATGTTTGAAAGTGAGATATCAATACAGATAATACACAGTAATGCATCTTGTTCATCGTAAATAGGAAAAGAAGCTGTAACCACCATCGTATTACTGATATCAGAAGGGTAAGGCTCTGTAAGGACACATCTATGCTCTTTCATAGTCTTATAAAAGTATGCTCTGTCTGCTCTACTTGTACCTTTACCTAAACCTTTTAGTTTTTTATTTTTAGAGATATTGGGAACTATCTGAATCCCATGACCATCTAATGCATAGATGGCTTCAGCCTTATCTATGCTGTCATTTAAGCCTTCAAGTTTAGCAAGTACCGTAGCTACATCACCATTTTGAATGTTATCAGATATATTACGCCCAATGATGTAACATAAGTAAGCCCTTGCCTTCGCACGGACTTCTGCATATTCTTTGATTTCTTTAATTTGCATAGACTCTCCCTTTATTTATAAGAATATTTTATACTACTTTACCTAAAACATCAATAAAATTTACACTTTTAAACATTTACTAAAGTACAGTCCCTAAAATATCTGCAAAGCTAACCTTCTGGTTTATGGCTACTTCAGGGAAAATACTTCCTTTTTCTGAAAAGGTAACGATAGTTGACCCCATCTCAAACCAACCAAAAAGCTCTCCTCTATCTAAAGTAAGGTTTTCATAGCTATAGTGCTGTGGTTCTCTTATGTCTGAATTTGTGCGTATGTTCTCTTCAAACGTCACTACCATCTTACCTACGTTTAACGCACCCACAAGTACAAGCACTTGCGTTCTACCTTTTTCGTCTTCACACTCTATGATTACACGTTCATTTTCTATAAACAGATTTTGCTTGTTACGTAAGAGTGGAAAGTTAACAGGGTAAAGCTTACCAGGTATATGGGTAAGACTTAAAATGTTTAGCTTCATAGGTGTGTGGTAACGGTGGTAGTCTTTAGGAGAGAGATAGAAGTTTATAAACTCTCCTCCATCTACTTTTGCTACAGCCTCTTGGTGATGTTCACCAAAAAGTTCTTTTATCTCATAAGACATGCCTTTTATCTGATAGGCTTTACCCTCAACTATACTCCCAGCATCGGTGATGAGTGCATCAACCCCTGAGATGAGTTTTGTTTCATCTTCTGGCAAGGGACGAGGTGTTTCAAATGCTCTGGTAAAAAGTTTGTTCAATGTCTTATAGATACTAGGCTCTTTAAACTCAGACATATCTAAACCCATAAGTTTTACGTAGGATGCGTTGATAAAGTTTTGTACAGTAGAAGGAAATTCTTTAGAAGCAAATTTTCCAAAACCTGCGGAGATGATTGATGTGAAATGTTTTGACATGTGTGTTCCTGTTGGCGTAATATTGCTGTTATTATAGCATTAGAGATTTAGAGTTATGTTTCTATTTTAGATAACAATTATAACTATTGAACCCTCTGAATAACCTAGACGTTCACAACATCACTAGCTTTTGTCTAGGCTAGGCACTCTTTTTAAGACCTAGCCGTAGCTAAGTCGAAAAAGAGTAACAACGCATAGGCGAAAGCTAGTGATGCCCAAAGGGTGGGCTTTGCAAACGCAATCTTGCACAAAATATTTACTGCGTCTTAGCTATGGCTAGGACTTATAAATCTCTTGCACAACCTTACATTTGCAAAACCCATTGTGAATGTTTAGGTTATTCAGAGGGTTCAATTTAAATATAGATAAAATTTATACTTTTATTCTCATCATAATTTAATCAATAAAAATTGAAAGTGAAAGGTGTACATAGTGGTACAATATTCATAAATGATGCTATAATTTACTAAAACTTGAGCTATCTCCTTGACGTAAAAGTTTTTTTGTGCTATAAATCAGACTAATATTATCCGAATTGACGGATTAAAGGAAATTACATGGCAAATGAAGGATTAGATACTGCTGTCTCGGGCGAGTACGAACTTGGCTTTGAGATAGATATTGAAACTGATATCATAGAACCTGGACTTGATATTGATACACTTAAGTTCATCTCTAAGAAAAAAGAAGAACCAGAGTGGATGCTAGATTTACGAATCAAAGCACTTAAAAAATGGGAAACCATGACTGAGCCTCACTGGGCTAAGCTAGACTATACACCTATAGACTACCAAAGCATCTCGTACTTTGCTGCACCTAAAGAGCAGCTAGACAGCTTAGATGAAGTGGATCCTAAGATACTAGAAGCTTATGAAAAGCTAGGTATCTCACTAGATGAGCAAAAACAACTAGCAGGCGTAAAAGTAGCCGTGGATGCTGTTGTGGATTCTGTTTCTGTTAAAACAACATACTCTGAAGAGCTTGAAAAACATGGGGTTATCTTTTGTTCTATCTCTGAAGCCATCCGTGACTACCCAGAGCTTGTTAAAAAGTATATGTTCTCTGTAGTACCTATGGCAGACAACTACTTTGCCGCACTAAACTCTGCTGTGTTTACCGATGGAACATTCGTTTACATCCCAAAAGGTGTACGTTGTCCTATGGAGCTTTCTACATACTTTAGAATAAACGCTATGAACACAGGTCAGTTTGAAAGAACACTTATCATCGCAGATGAAGGCTCTCATGTTTCTTACAACGAAGGATGTTCAGCACCAACACGTGATGACCATCAACTTCACGCTGCCGTAGTGGAACTTGTCATCTTAAAAGATGCAGAGATAAAATACTCTACTATTCAAAACTGGTACCCAGGGGACGAGACTGGTAAAGGTGGTATCTATAACTTCGTAACCAAGCGTGCCATCTGTGAAGGTGAAAATGCCAAAGTCTCATGGACACAGGTTGAGACTGGTTCTGCCATCACATGGAAGTACCCCTCTTGTATCTTAAAAGGTGACAACTCAGTGGGTGAGTTTTACTCAGTAGCAGTCACTACCCTAGCCCAACAAGCCGACACTGGTACAAAGATGATACACATTGGTAAAAATACCAAGTCTACCATCATCTCAAAAGGTATCTCGGCTATGAAAGGTCAAAATACCTATAGAGGTTTAGTGAAAATCAACTCAAGTGCAGTAGGTGCAAGAAACTACTCTGAATGTGATTCACTGCTCATTGGGTCTGAATGTGGAGCCCATACCTTCCCTTACCTTGAGTCAAAAGACACACAAGGTCAAGTGGAGCATGAAGCAACCACATCAAAGATATCTGATGAACAACTCTTTTACTTACGTCAAAGAGGTATCACAGAAGAAGATGCCGTGTCTATGATAGTCCACGGTTTTTGTAAACAAGTCTTTAGCCAACTCCCTATGGAGTACGCGG
>Ga0256840_1003001_pt1 | contig 14121 bp, 18 predicted proteins | sample 355202metaG_FD_185969 | JGI IMG/M metagenome (GOLD analysis project Ga0256840, IMG submission 185969) | Hydrothermal vent microbial communities from Mid Atlantic Ridge, Atlantic Ocean - 355-202 | ecosystem: Environmental > Aquatic > Marine > Hydrothermal vents | place: Atlantic Ocean: Mid...
TTTGCAAAATACGCCACCTTGCCTTATCAGGCAATTCAAGACCTACGCGCTGGTAGCTCAGTTGGATAGAGTACCTGGCTACGAACCAGGGGGTCGGGGGTTCGAATCCTCCCCAGCGCGCCATATTTAAATATCAGGGTATAAATTTTACCCTGATAATTCTTCTAAATAAGTATTTCACTAATCGTTAAATACTAGTACTCCAACAAGTTTGGTTTGATTGGTAAAGTAACTTAATCAAGTTTTCCTTAAGCCAATAATTTGATAAATATTGTAAAATATCGGGGTTCGGATCCGCCCCAGCATGTCATATTTAAATATTTTATCAATCAAGTCTCTCCCCTTTGACCGACATCTCAGGCAATCTCCCAGTACTCCAATAAAAAAACTTCTCTACCCAAAGGGTAGTAAAATCATTTCATAATGTAACGAAGACTTTCCCAAAATATTGAAAAATTTGCCATAACTAACATCCCGATACTAGCTACAGTAAATAGTATACTAACTTCATTTAATCGGAATACATTACTTTTTGTCCGATCTAAGCACTCATAAAGCATGGATATTACAGAGTCTTCTTTGCTATACCTACTAAGAGTAAAAGCAAATAAATACAGTGCTTTGAAAACAAACAATAAAATTATTGGGAAAATAACAAATGTTGCTACAAACCTGCCATCCCATTCTAGAGATAAGAGTATTCTTTGATAGATACCAAGAAAAAAAGAGAATATTGCTGTTGTTGCACCGAGTTGAAGGAACTTAGGTCGTAAGTTTTTTGATGACTTTAGTATAAAGAGGGAAACTAAAGAGAGGCTTCCAGCAATAAATAGGCAAATTGATAAGACTTGAAAAACAGTATTAGTATTTCTGGCATACAAATAGACCGCTAATAAAACAAAAGCAAAACTACTTAAACCGTAAATGATTTTCTCTTGGAATGGGAATATATTATTATTTTCTTGTTGATATAGATAATGAGCTGCACTAGTGATAATCTGAGTTTGATGCTTTTTACTATCAAGTCTTTGATCAAAGTGAGCTTCGGCAGTTTTTTTAATAAGAGGAAACTTTTTTATAATCCAAGAAGCTAATATATTTAGCTTTGCTAGTTGCTTTAATTTTATGCCTTCAAGTAATTTCTCACCCGTTTTTTTCGTAATGCTTTCGACATCATATCTCCCTCTCTCATGGTGTTTAAAAAGTGGTATTGGAGCATCGTCACTATTATAAGTGCCTACTTTTGTAGCAAAGCCTTTTTCCAATAAATACCTCATTAAAAAAACTAACTCACCTTGATAATCAAGCAAACTAGTCTCACTTTTGATACCTGGTATCTTATTGAATTTAATCACAAAAGAAAAACTCCCACATAAAATCCCACCTCCATACCATCGGAATCCCACTTTGAAGCGGGTTTGAATCAACGCTCCAATCAACCAGGAGCAAATCATGCAAAATCCTAATAAGAATTTTGATTCAATAACAGAATCAAAAATCACCATACCACGAAAATACATCTCAAAAAACCTAGAAATTTCCACATCAAATTCAGAGTTACAAAAAATATGGCAACTCAGAACTATTGAGTATAACAAACACTATTCAGAATTCAGTTGCAACGATGATGATAACTACGATACTGATGCACTTGTTCTATATAGCAAGAATCAACAAGGTCAGTTTTTAAGCACAGGAAGAATTGTTTTTGATAGTCCTCAAGGACTACCAGCAGAGACAATCGTGAAGGCCGAAGTGGGAAAGTTAAGAAAACAAAACTTAAAGATTGCAGAACTAAGCAAACTAGCCATATCTGATGAAGCCAGTGGCATACTCCATGAGTATATTCAAACCTTCTACAAAGTTGCGATACAACAAAATATTGATTCCTTAATCTTTATTTGTAAAGACAGCAGTGCGGTTGTTTATAGAAGGCTTGTTGGTGCGAAAATGTTAGTTAAAAACATTCAGTATTCATACGGTACAGACTTCGCCTTTTCATTACTTGAATGGAGAATCAAAGAAAGCAAATATCATAAAGCTCAGAATGTATTGGAGGCTGTCAAATGAACAAGCAAGCAATGACATACCCAGTATCAGAATGGGAAAAGTATGCACGTTTACACGCCTCTGTCACCACAAGCTTTCAATTAGCTGTCTACAAAGAAGCCTGCAAATATTTATCAGGTGATATTATTGATTGTGGATGTGGCACAGCGAAAATTGCACCCTTGCTGGTGGATAACAAGTCAGTTACATCCTATACAGGAGTAGATTTCGCAGAAGAAATGGTGGTAGTTTCAAAATGGATGCTACAAAAACTTCAGCAGAAGTCATTCATTATTGAACAGTGTAAAATTGAAGAGTTAAAGGGGAAAGAGGGCTATTTTACATCAGCAGTTTCAATCCAAAGCTATTATTCCTGGCCTGACCCATTGTTAGTTTTAAGTCATATCTACAAAATGCTTTCTAGTGATGGGATATTTGTTTTGGTAACGCCAAATCCATCACTCTCATTGGAAAAGCTAGCGAAAGAATCAGAAAAAGAGCTAATAGCACATCCTGACTTTGAAGCATTTAAGGAATACAACTTACAATTGGCAGGTAATACTCAAGCTAACTTTATTTCAATGGATGAATTAATTTCACAAGTTCAAGAGGTTGGTTTTAAGGTACTGGAATGCAATCAAAACCATTTCCTTGGGGGGCTTAATTTTTTGGTATTAAAAAAGGAATAAATCATTCAAAAAAGCCACTAATTAATCTTGCACAAAAGTGATAAAAACATGAGGGGTGTGCTTCTACACTCCTCTTTAATAGCTGATTTACACTACTAATTACGGTATATTAAACCAATGGATGCAAGTAATAAAATAATAGGAAGTTTTTGTTCTGAACTATACACTGTCAAATCATTTGAACCACATTTCAAGATTTATGAAAAATACATTAAATTACTGGGTTATGATGGTGCGTGTTATACCTTTTTGCCTAAAATTCAAGTGGCTAATATTCCTCTAGTCAACCCAGTATTTAAAAGAACAAAGCACTTTCCTCAAGCATTCCTAGATAATTATGAAAAACAGCAATTTCATCATCATGATTTTACCATCCGAAAAGGAAAAGAAAATTGCTCATATATCCCAATGGACTGGCGTGATAATGAACTCAATGGAGACTTGAGCGATGAAGAAAAAAAATTAATTATTTTTGCTAGGGATAATCATGGGATAACCAATGCCTTCACAATTCCTACTCAAATATCTGATGCAATTTTGGCAGGGGCAACGGTAATCAGTTCATTGCCAGATCATGATTTTAAACAACTTAAAATAGAGACGCTCAATACTCTGGATATAATAACCAAACTTTTCCATGATAAATGCTCATCAAGTTTGAGCCTTGTTTCTATTTTCTCAAAACCGTTATTGAACAAACTTAACCCCACAGAAATGGCTGTACTTCGTTGTCTTGTCGATGGCATTCCCACAAAGCAACTTGCCGATTATGTTGAAATAAGCCATACATCAGCAAAAAATGTAATCTGCAACCTGTGCAATAAACTGGGTGGTATAAACAGAGACCAGCTCTTTTTTCTTATTGGTCGGGTTAATATTTTGCAGAGTTAGACCTTCATAAGCTTCAATTATAAAAATAATTATGGAAACTTCCATAATGAAGATTGTTTAAGATTCAAATAGTATCTTACCCTGATTTATCGCTGGCTGTGCGGTAATTATATTTTAAATGTATTTGTAATACTCAGGGGAGAGATATGAAAAAGATAATTCTAGTTATTTTATTAGGATTAATGTTCAGTTTAACTGCTTGTGGGGGTGGAGGAAGCAATGATTCTGGAAGTATAAGTTCAAGTACAGCCAAAACAATTATTGGTGATTGGTCATATATCTATCCATCAAGTGGGTGTGAAGAAACATACCGTTTTTCAGATAACAGGAGGGAAGGTGCTATATATGTGGGGCAATGGGCTGAAAAAGCATTAGATGAAAGAATGTCTGGACATTATAACATACAGCCCACTGGTTCAAATAGTTATGTCCTTTTTTTAGGGGTACGTTCGGATAATGGGTTGGCTGATTGTGAAGGAGAGTCATCTTTTGAAACTGGCTCAACATTTTATGTAAATGTTGTTTTTAAAAATAATAATAATTCAATGGAATGGTCGTCTCTTAGCGGTGAAAGTAATATTACTTTGAAAAGAAAATAATCATAGCTTTCCCTTCGTTTCGATTTCGCACTGCTAAGGTGTAAATCTTTGTATTAAGCTGAAAAAATAAATTAAATAGTTGTAATTAAAAGGAATTATATTATGAAGAAAAAAATTATTGTAACGGGTGTAGTTGCACTAGTTCTCTGTTTAAGTGGTTGCTCAAGTATGGGAAACAAGGTTCTTAAAAATGAATCATCTCAGACAACTTCTACAAAAATAATACACGGAAAAACTACAAAGTCAGAAGTACGTTCAATGTATGGTGATCCTATGGAAACAAATTATACTGATAGCGGAAATGAAATCTGGAAATATCATTTCACAAAGAACCAATTGAAAATCGGTAATTTTATCCCAGTCGCAAGTTTATTTGCGTCAGGTACCAAAGGAAAGAAAAAAGAATTAGTTGTTTTTTTTGATCAAAATGGTGTAGTGAAAACGCATTCTATGTCTGCTTCAAATGTAGAAACCAATACAAGTTTATTTCAATAAATATATGCTTTCCTTACTTTGAGGGTAAAAATGAAAAAACTATTAGTACTAATCTTGTTATCATCTTTTGTCTTAGCCTCTTGTGGTGGTGGAGATGGTAATACGGGGATAGGCAGTTCTACAGGAGGAAGTACCTCAGGAGGAAGTTACACTGGGTTGAATCCAAATACTTGTATTACGGAGCCAACAGGTGAGCCTGCATCTGATGCTCAAATATCGCCTTCAGTTGTTCTTGCTGATTATTATTTTGATGCTGGTTCTATCAAGGAAATTAATCGAGATCATGTGGATATTGATTGGTTTATTAGTGATTATGATTATTCTAAACTTTATCGCTCCTGTTCAGAGAGTGGTCCTTACTATCAAGTAGGTGGAAACTTAACCCACACTAACTACCGTAATACTGGTTTGGCGCCTTTTACTCGGTATTTCTACAAATTAAGAGCCTGCACCTTAACAGGATGTTCGCAATTAAGTGATGCTGTAAAGGTTGTTTCTGCCTCTGCAAGCCAGAGCGATAATAAAGATTTTGAATCAAGCAAAGCTATTGTGCTAGATAAGATTTATTACCGCACTTTGTTTGGTGGTTCAACAATATCTAGTATAGGTAAAGAGTTTTTTTCTCTTGATTTACATGAAGCAGGAATACTTAAAGTAAAGAAGGAAGATTATACGACTGATCATGTAGGCTGTTATCTTTATAATTCTAATAAAACAGAATTATTTGTGGGTGATTGTAATGATTTGTCAGTGATTGTAACACCTGGAAAGTATTTTATTAAGGTTGAAGGTGTTTATACTTATACCTCTGGTGCCTATACATTAATGGCTCGTCTAATAACATCAACGCCTAGTCCATCAGCTGAACAGTTTAATCAAAGCCATTTAAAAGTTCAGGGAGATTATGTTGAAATTAGATGGTTAGATATGGGTGAAGATATTACTCATTATGAGGTTTATGGCTCTGAATCAGAGAATGGTGCTTTTATTAAACTAGAACCATATTTTATCCCTTCACGTCCTTACTATCTAGGTCAAAAACCAACCTATATTTATTATTACAAAATTAAAGCATGTAATGAATCTGGGTGTTCGGGCTTTTCGGTTAATACTTTGAAGGCTGAAGGTTAAAGAAGTTTGTTCGTGATTAATTTTAAAACTAGAAATAGGTGCAAGAAATGAAAGCATTGGCAATTATTGTAAATATATTTTTCCCAGGTATTGGAACTCTGATAGTAAAAAAATGGGGGCAGGGAATTGCTCAACTTATTCTTTTAATTATTGCAGTAGCATTAGCGATGACAGGTGTAGGTACTGTCATTGCTTTACCATTGTCCATAGGTGTTTGGATATGGGCAATTGTTAGTGCTGCAACATCTAATCCAGAACCTATGCAGGTTGTTATTCAGCATCAAAATGTAGAGGCAACTACAACAGCGGAAAATAATGGAGATACAAGTAGTCAGTCTAAAGGGTAAATGAGTACAATGATTGATTATCTGTCAACGGAGACGTATTAATGAATAAAAAACTGTTGATTTTATTGTTCGGTATCTTCTCAATTTCTATTTCTAACGCAAAGGAAGATACCACGATAATAGAAAAGATAGACATAAACCTAAATAGCACTAAATCAAATGGTACAGGTTGGGATGTCTTTAGGAATGCGCCAGATATTGCACTTTGTGTTATTACAAAAACAGACGATCATTGTTATTTAAGAATTGGTTCTAAGGGTGGTTCTGGCAAGATTCATAATCCGCTTTTTGCGAAAAGAAAATATTCAGTTTGCCAAAATTCGTATAATTGTCGTTTTGAACTTAACCAACCTTTAAATAATATTTTAGGGCTGGTTATCCTTGACCTTGATACCAAGAACAATGATTTCGTAGATGCGGCAATTATTATTGACGGAACAAAGGAAGAGGCAGAGCTTACTGATAAAATAAAAACAATGGATGAACGATTAAGGAATATTTCTTATAAATATTCACAGGTTTTTAGCGAAGGTGAAAAGCAACGACGATTAAAAAAGTTTACACTTTGCAAAATTTCAGGTAGTCATTCAAACAAGTGCAAACTAAAGCAATCGAAGATTGAAATAAATTAAGTTGCGGTTCTAAATTTTTGAGTGTAACAAATAGTTTGCCCTTTCCCAAAAACTTGCCCACTGTAGACTATTCAGCAGAATTGGCCTGGTAGCATTTGAAAGCATTTTGTTTTGCAGGTTTTCTGCTTTAAAAACCAGTGGTATTAAAATAATTGTAGCAATCAAAGCGACCTGAATAAACCCTATAACAAGCGCAGATCGAAAGATAAACAATTGTAACAACATTCCTAATACGGTAACAATATTCAACAGCAGGGCAATTATGGACAGCCCTAATGCAATGGGTGGTATGTAAAGAAGCTTTATTGCCTGATCACCTTTCTCAGCAATTTTGACATCATTCTTAAATTGCTCCTTTTCATGAATGATGTTTTTTGAGGCAAAAGAAAGTGCTTTTGGCATGTAAATTATTGATCGAAAGTTATTGATATTTCTGGATAGCAAGACTTTTTGGTAAAGCTCAAGGTCACTGCTATTAGCAGAGCCAATTTTAGCCAATATCTGTCTTTTTAAGTAATCGCTGAATATAAATCCGTTCCATTCAGTTTCCAGAGTTAAGTCATTTTTCCCTATCTTTTTTTCTAATTCCTCTGAAAACTTTTGTTGTACGCTTTGGAAAGTTCTATTTTTCATTAATGTGTAATATTTCTTAAACTGTTCATAGCTGTAGTCAAAATCGACAGGAATGGCGATATCTTTCTTCTTTAGTTTTTTGGCAACTTCGACCTTGATGGCTCTTTGATTAAAAAAGTCAGACTTGTTTAAGCCAGAAGGCAAGCCAAAGGCTTTTTTCTTTATTGTTAACTCAATTTGCTCTTTTATGACTTTTATTATGGAGGGGTAGGTTATATTCCCTTCTTTGTTTTTCCAGGCTTTTGGTTCGATATAATGCCCAAAGTCGGCAACCATCCTTTCCTGATATTGTGTCTGGGCTTTTTTATAGCCTCTATATTTGAAATATTTATCGAGGGAGTTTTTTATTTTTTTTAAGTCTTTTAGTTGAGTCCGCTTAGAGAGTTCTTTTTGAGCATTCTTATAAGCTTTTTGGTATTTATTATAATTGCCTGTGAGCTGCTCAGTCATTTTTTTAAAAGCAGTACGCATGGCTTTTTCATTATTTAAATCACTTAACTGTTCAGCGAGCTTCTTTTTTTCATTGTTAAACTCTATCCATCGGTCTTCGACTTCAGAAAACATTTTTTTAAAAAGATTAAGTTTCTTCTGATAGTCATCGTTTTTATATTTTTGCAGGTATAGCTCAATGGTGTTTTTCTCTCCCTTGTTTCTAAATTTATCAATAAGCTCAGGGTCAGAACCAGAGAGTAAGAAGATATTGGTTAATAAAATCTTATCATTTACGGTTAGATTATTAATGCGCTCCTTGGGGATAAATGAGTTGTAGTAAATCACACCATTAATAATTCCATATTTTAAAAGATTGGTGTAATAAGCCTCGTATTGCTTTTCCTTGTTTTCTTTAACGATGTATTCAACGAGATAATTAAGTGAATGGTAAAAAATACTAAAAGAAATAATAGAGAAGATCGAAATTAAAAAATATAGAGCAAGTTGTTTTTTTCGTTTTACAAAAAAGTAAAACAGAGGCATCAACAGAAGCGTAAAGCCAAATGAGGCAATAAGATGCCCACGATGATTTAAGTTTTCTATTGCCTGCTCAGATAATTCACTATTTGTTGTGATTGATAGAACATCGTAGTTATAAGCACTTTCTATAAAAATATATCCAAGCTTTGCCAGCAATAAGATTAGAAATAAAGCTAGTGGATACTTGAGGTGTTTCATCTATTTGAGGGGTTACTCAATGTTAACAGGCGGGATATTATTTGGCTTATCTGTTTCAACTTCAGAGTCTGAATGCTTTTTAAAGTTTGTATCCACCTTGAACTTGATTTCATTAGGGCTACTATCTTTATCAGCTTCATCCTTTGATAGGAAAAGGTCTTCTTCTTTTTTAATAGATTCTGGATTATCAATTATTGGTTCAGTAACTTTGGGGTGTATTGTGCCAATTGGGTATATGACATTTCGTTTTTGGGTTTTGATAGTCGGTTTGTAACTTTGAAGTATTGTAACTTCCATGGGGGGTACAATGAGAGATTCCATAGGGTTGTAGATAACTTTCCCATCAGGAGAAATTCTATTTTTTTTTGCCTCAATAATGCCTTCTTCTGTCTCATCGACGGGTGTTATATCAAAAGCTAGAATACTTAAAAATGGAGAAGAAAATAGTATAATTAAAAGAAATTTCATTAATCAACCTTTGAGATATCGAGAGAGAAAAGCTCATCATCATAGTGGTTATCATTGAGTTCTATTTCAATTTTGGATAACCCCCCAAAATCTTTACTTTTACTTTTTAAGAATATTTTCCCATTGATTTTGAATAGCACGGTTCCATTTTTAACGGATATGCTAGCAGTTACTTTTTCACCATCAATAACGCTATTTGGTATATTGGGGAAATTCGTATCATTTATTTGTATTGTTCCTTTTTCATTCCAACCTCCATCATATGTAATGAAATAACTTTCCCCTTTGTCCGATGTGAGTCTTATGCTAGTTGTTTCTCCAAGAGCGCCATTTTTCTTTTTAATATTCACATTCCAGTTTGCTAGAGGTTTTTTTATATCAATGGTGAAAATTCCATATTTATAGGAATAGCCAGAATATTGGGTGTCTGTTGTAACGATTACATCCTCTAAATCATACTTGGCTTCTGTTCCATAACCTTCATCGCCTTTCTTTATTTGTGTTCCTGAGAAGTATTGCTTCTTCAGGTCAAAAATCATCTTCCCTTTTGCGCTTGCTACGCTAGTCAGTAAAAAACTGCTTAATAAAATGGCTATAAATATTCTCATTTTCCCCTCTCATTTAGTACTTTAGCTTGTGTAAAGATACTATCAAAATTAATAATTTCTTGATAGTCCGCATCTAGCTTAATAAACAACAAGTAGGCACATTATATTGATAAATTATTATGGAATATTCCATATTGAATGGATGCGTAATAGCTTAAAAATCAATTACTATTGACATAAATATTACCAATGGTAAGATATTCTTACCATTGGTAATATTTAAAGGGTTGGCATGAAGTTTCCACTTGAACAAATAGAAATAGAGATTATTGACTGTATAAAGAAAAATATTGAAGAATCAGGTGATGCTGTACCTGAAATCACCAGAGGTACAGGTGTTCTGACGGGTATACCTGGCTTTGATAGCTTAAGAGCTATTGAGGTATTAATAGATTTGGAGGAGGTATTTGAGTGTGAGTTACCTCCTGAAGATGTTTTTAATGATGGAGCTGATAACATAGGTGATTTAGCCAAAGCTGTTCATAGTATTGTTGAGCAGGAGTGATTATGAACGATAAGCAAGAACTAGCAGCAAGAATCAAAAATGCAAGAGAGCTTGCAGGTTTATCACAGGGGCAAGCTGCAAAATTAATGGGTTTTCATAGGCCAACTATTAGTGAAATTGAGGCTGGTCGTCGAAATGTTAAAGCAGAAGAGTTAAGTACATTTTCTGAACTTTACGGTGTTGAAGTTTCTTGGTTGGTTTCTGGTGAAGTTGAAAGCCAAAAGCTGAGTAAAAATGTATTGGCAGCTGCGCGTGAGCTTAGTTCTATGAATGAAGAAGACTTGGACATGCTCATGAATACGATACAAATTCTAAAGAGCAAAAGTAAGCATGTTAAGAAAGATTAGAGCCAATCAAATTGTTGCTAAAGCTCTAAAGACAAGAAAAAAATACTTGTCTGTTAGTTCTAGCACTCCGATCTGTCCGTATAACCTTGCTGATGCGATGGGGTTTGATGTTAGGTTTGTGAAAATAAACTCCTTTGAGGGGATGTATCTTGCAGATGAAGGTGTGATTTTAATTTCAGCAGAAAGACCTGAAGGTCGTAAGGCTTTTACCTGTGCGCATGAATTGGGGCATCACATATTAGGTCATGGAACAATTATTGATGAGATCATCGAGTTTGGCTCAGATAAGGAGATAGAGAAAGAAGCTGATTTCTTTGCATCAATGCTATTGATGCCATCTTCTGTCGTTAAACGAGCAACAAATGATATTGGAGCTAGTTTTCAAAATTTATCCAATGAGCAAGTATATATTTTATCAAAATATCTAGGCGTGTCATATCTGGCGCTTGTTAATCAAATGCACTTTAGTTTAAATTTGATAGATCGAAATTCATATGACCGATTGAAACGGGGGAAATTACCTCAAGTTAAACAGAATTTATTGCAGAAAAAGACGGATGCTGAAGTTTTTATTGTTGGAAATTGGTGGAGAGAACGGGCAATTGATATTTCTGTAGGTGATCATTTGATTTTCGATGGAATTATCACTATTGAGGGTAGCTCGTTGGAAGGTAGTGGTGGCGCGGAACGAATAGTTTATCAAGCGATTAAGCCAGGAATTACAAAGGTCTCAAATAATAATGGATGGAGTGCTTTTGTTAGAGTAAGTAAAAGAAAATTTGTAGGTATGTATCAGTATATGCATGAAGAGGATGTAGAGTGATTATTGAAGGAAATTCAGTTGCAGAATGTTGGTTGGCAATTTTAAAAGTCATGGTAGATGAAAAAACTACTGAGATTAGCCCATTACTTGTTTCGATTAACATTACAGGTGAGAGACCAGACTATGCAGATGAATTAGAAGAAGATATTAATAGTTTTTTATTAGGTATCGAACAACCTTGTATAGAAACTACTGCTGGCACTATATTCCCAATCAGCCTAGATGGTGGAAAGAAATCTATATTTGATCGTTATGATAGGAATTGGAAGTACATTAAAAAGAATAGCAAGAATAGAAGGGGTACTTACTTTAGACGGTTAACAGCTTATGGAGATAAGTATGAGAGAAAGGTAAATCAACTAGAGCATATTATCGAAACATTTAATGGTATTGATGGAGTGAGAAACCCTGTTCGTAGAAGAAGTGCTTTAATAGCAACAACATTTGATCCTACGTTGGATCATACTGCGCAACCTCAGCTAGGGTTTCCATGCTTACAACAAGTTTGTTTTGTCCCCTCAGGTGAAAAAATGTCGATGAATGCAATTTATGCCATGCAGCATTTGCCTACTAGAGCATACGGTAACTATTTGGGCTTGCAACGTTTAGGTCTTTTTATGGCTGAAAAAATGGAACTACAATTTGTTCAATTAAATTGTATGATCAGCGTTTTGGGGTTTGGAACTAGTATGAAAAAACCGATGGCTAAAATGATTGTTGAAAAGTACTCATAAGATGGGAGGAGGAAATAGTAAATATAATTTTAAAAAGATAGACCCAATTGTTCCATCGGATGCTTATGATACTTATTGGAAATTTGCCTATAAACGCCAAGAAGCTTTCTTAAATAGACTGAATAATTCTCAATCTATAATTACTGACGATGAAATAATTAAGACTTATAAATTTACAAATGTTTATCGCGCTTGCGATAGGGTAAGCCAATACCTTATTAAGAATGTAATTTACAATGAAAGTTTTGATACAAGAGATTTATTTTTAAGAATCATTCTCTTCAAACTATTCAATAAAATTGAAACATGGGAATTACTTGAATCAAAGTTTGGAACAATTACGGAAAGTAATTTTTCACTTAAAAAATATAAGAACTTTTTGGATAGAGAAATGAATAATGGTCGAGTTCTTTATTCCAATGCATACATGATGGCTTCTGGCTGTAAAGAATTTACAGTCTCAAGAAAACATCACGCTCATTTGCTTTTAATAGAAAAAATGATGAAGGCTGATTTGCCAGGAAAAGTTCAAGATTGTAAGAATATGAGAGATGGGTATGATTTATTTTTGTCTTATCCATTAATTGGTAAGTTTCTTGCCTATCAATATATTACTGATATTAATTATAGTGAAATTACAGGCTTCTCAGAATATGAGTTCACTGTTCCAGGCCCTGGTGCGCGAGATGGAATACGAAAGTGTTTTAAGTCACTTGGCGGTGTAACAGAAACCGAGTTAATTAAGATTCTTGCTGATAGACAAGAGTTTGAATTTGAAAGGTTGGGGTTAGACTTTAAGACTCTCGGTGGGCGGAAATTACAATATATTGATATACAGAACATTTTCTGTGAAACAGATAAGTATTGTCGAGTGGCGCACCCTGATATTGAGGGTTTATCTGGAAGAACTAGAATTAAACAACTTTTTAAGATCAATAAAAAGCCTATTGATTTTTACTTTCCTCCTAAGTGGGGAGTAAATATGGAAAAACTTTATGGATATTGATGATTATCAGGCTACAGCTGCTGACACTGTTCAATTTAACCAAGAAAATGAGAATGAAGTAATATCGATTTGTCTTCTTGGGCTATCTGGTGAGGTAGGAGAGCTTGCGACTGAGTATAAGAAAAAGATTCGTGATGGAGAAAGCTATCAATCATTTAGAGAAAAAATAATAGAGGAGATGGGAGATATAATGTGGTATCTCTCTTCAATTGCTACTCATGAAGATATTGAATTCAGTGAGGTGCTGAGAAAAAACGAATTGAAGATTAGGCAACGATGGCATGATTTAAATCATGCTGGGCAGCTAAAATTTGAGAGTGAATTTTATGATGATGGTTGCGAAGATAATGAACAATTTCCTAGAGAGTTTGTTGCTGAATTTAGAGAGGTGGTAAGAAAGGATGGGAAACTTTATGCTGAAATAAGCATTAATGGAAAACCATTTGGAGCCCCTTTGAGAGATAATGCATATAGCGATGACTTTTATCGATTTCATGACTTGTTTCATTTGTCTTATGTGGTTGTTCTTGGCTGGTCTCCAATCGCAAGAAGATTCTTAGACTGTAAACGTAAAAATGATGATCAAAAAGATGAAATTGAAGACGGCGGTAGATCGGCAGTAATTGATGAGGCTATTTCAGCATTGGTATTTGATTATGCTAGTACTCATAACTTTTTTGATGGAACTAGCGGTGTGGATTATGAGTTGCTACGAACGATTAAATCATTAACTAAGCATCTTGAAATAAAAAATAGAACTCATAAAGAGTGGGAGACAGCAATATTGCTTGGATATGAAATTTGGCGGGAGTTGAAAGAAAAAAGAAAAGGTCGTGTTATTTGTAATATGCATGAAAAAACGATGATGTTTGAAGATATGGTTGAGTAGGCTTCATAATTACTCTCTCATTGAAAAGTCCCAATATAAGACCTATAATACCCATACTGGGACTATAAGGCTTTAAATGTTACAAGCAACCACTATTGCAGATTC
>Ga0256840_1003002_pt1 | contig 14120 bp, 15 predicted proteins | sample 355202metaG_FD_185969 | JGI IMG/M metagenome (GOLD analysis project Ga0256840, IMG submission 185969) | Hydrothermal vent microbial communities from Mid Atlantic Ridge, Atlantic Ocean - 355-202 | ecosystem: Environmental > Aquatic > Marine > Hydrothermal vents | place: Atlantic Ocean: Mid...
TGGCCGAACTTCAGGCCGACGGGCGGATGACCAATGTGGAATTGGCCAAACGGGTCGGCATTTCCGCCCCGCCCTGCCTGCGCCGCGTGCGCACTTTGGAAGAAAACGGATATATTCGCGGTTATCATGCCGACGTGGACGCCCGCCAATTGGGGTTCGAAGTGCAGGTGTTCGCGATGGTTGGCTTGCAAAGCCAGGCCGAGGTGGATCTCTCGGCGTTCGAAGCAAAATGTCAGGATTGGCCATTGGTGCGTGAATGTCACATGCTGAACGGCGAAGTGGATTTTATCCTGAAATGCGTGGCCCCAGATCTGTCCACTTTTCAGCGGTTTTTGACCGAAGACCTGACCTCGGCCGATAATGTGGCCAGTGTGAAAACATCGCTGGTGATCCGCTGTGCCAAGGATCAGCCGGGTGTGCCGTTTGAAGTGCTGGAAAAACGTCTGAACAAATCCGCCTGAACAAACCGGTAAGACAAACAAAACGGCCACCCGTGACCGGTGGCCGTTTTTGTTCTCGACAGGTCTTGCCTTATGCGTTGGCAGATTTAGGCGACATGGATTGCAGTGCCCGTTTGGCGATCCATTCGGCACGACGTGCACCACGGGCCCAGGGCAGGGCGATTTCGTTCTTGGCTGTTTCGGCGATGATGTTGCCAATCAGGCTTTTCTGCTTTTTCATGTCGCACACTTTCAATTGTTAACCGTTTGATAGGTGGTTCGCTGTTGAACCGTTAAAGACACTATGAAGGGGCATTGGGGCAGCAGAATGACTGATTGCGGGAAATATCGGGGACGGTTCGAATTTTAACATTTTCGATAGACGCCTGCATCGGAGCCAGAAAAGATAAGTAAAAACAAAAGGCTATATGCCGATGCCTTGCTGCTGCATATGTTGGAAATCGTGGATTTAGGCCAAAATTGGGCGAAAACGGACATGTTCACGGCAGATTTTGACAAATCGGGCTAGATACGGATCACCGAAATCAGGCGGCCGTAATCGGCCTCTTTTTGATGCACGCTGCGGCGGTAGGAATAGAAACGCTCTGCATCGGAATAAGTGCAATAACGGGTCCATTCGGCATCGCCAATACCGGCTTGGCGCAGGCGGTGCAGGGCAAACAGGGGCAGATCGAATTGCACGCGATCCTCGTTACCGCCGGCAAAGAAACGGGCATATTCGGGATCATGCGCCATGAAGCTGTCCATGAATTCGGGTCCGACTTCGTAGGCGGCCTGACTGATGCAGGGACCGATGGTGGCCACTGTGTTGCCGCGATCGGCACCAAGGGCCTCCATCGCTGCCAGCGTGTTTTCCAGCACGCCCCCCAGCGCCCCTTTCCAACCGGCATGGGCGGCGCCGACGACCCCTGCTTCGGCGTCGGCAAACAGTACAGGCGCGCAATCGGCGGTCAGGATTCCCAGCGCCAGGCCGGGGGTGGCGGTGACCATCGCGTCGGCCTTGGGCCGTTCACCCTGTGGTGCTTTGGTCAGGGTCAGCACCTCGGCGGAATGGTATTGAAATACGGTGGCCAGATCGTCGGGTTCCACCTCCATTGCCTCGGAAACGCGGGCGCGGTTCAGGGTGACAGCCTCGGTCTGGTCGGTCGAGCCAAAGCCGCAGTTCAGCCCCTGATAAATGCCGCTGGACGCGCCGCCACGGCGGGTAAAGAACCCGTGGCGAAAATTGGACAGGCTGTCGGCGGTCAGGATTTCAAGGGTCATGCGCTGAATCCGGCTGGGGGTGGGTGGCCATTGGGGTAGAGGGCGATTGCCTTGAATAAGGTCCCCATTTCGGTGGGGTCGGTCAAGCGTTTCAGGGCGCTCATGTGGGTTTCAAGCTGATCGCCGCTTAGCCCCTGCGCCAGCACCTCGGCGCGCTGGGCAATGCCAAGGCGGGCCAGCAATTCGCCCTGCGGGATCAGTTTGCTGACCGGTGTGTGGGAAACGGCGGCCACGGCAAGGGCCTCGAAATCCACATGCGCGGTGATGTCGGCCTCGCCGGGGTGGGCAAGGACGCTGTCGAATTCATGGCCGCGCAGGGCTTGCAATGTGTCGCCCAGCGAGCGCCAGTCGCCATAGTCGATGAATATCGCGGCCCCGCCGAAACGGGCAATCTGTTTGGCGATGTCTTCGGAAATGGCACCGGCGGCGGTGCAGACCTCGACCAGATCGCCTTCGCGGCAATCCTTGACGCGGTGGGTCAGGGCGGGGACATCGGTGGCGTCGCCTGCACCGAACACCAGCGCGCCATCCTCGACTCCGACGCGGCGTTCGCGCCAGCCGGCATCACCGGCAAAGATGAACTGGCGGATCGGCAGGGCGTCAAAGAATTCATTGGCCAGCAGGTAAAGCGGCCCATCAGGCAGGTTGCCGCTGGTCTGCACCCAGTTCACGTCATAGCCGTCCAGCGTTTCGCGCTGGATATCGATCAGGGCGGGCGAGGCCTCGACCAGCGTGATTTTGGCCGCTGCGTGAAAGCCGGACACGCCCTGGGTGGCGCGCAGAACATCGGCCATCAATGTGCCGCGACCCGGGCCAAGTTCGGCCAGCACGAATTCCTTTGGCGACCCCTGTTGCAGCCAGGATTGCGCCAGACACAGGCCCAGCAGTTCGCCGAACATCTGGCTGATTTCCGGTGCCGTGGTGAAATCGCCATCCGCGCCGAACGGATCGCGGGTGGTGTAATAGCCGTGTTTGGGGTGCAGCAGGCATTCGGCCATATAGTCGGCAATGCTGACGGGGCCGGTGTTGGTGATGCGGTCAATCAGGATCTTGGCCAGTGGCGTCGTCATGTACGTTTCCTTGCAAGCAGGATGAATATCAGGCCGATGGCGATCATGGGCAGGGATAATTGCTGGCCCTTGGTCAGGCCGAAGTCCCCGAACTGCATGACATAACCCATCGGGTTGGTCGCGGTGATGAATTGTGCATCAGCCTGCCGGAAGAATTCAACGATAAATCGCGACACACCGTAACCGGCGATGAACAGACCCATCAACTGGCCCGGTTTCTTTAGCCAGCCACGGCGCCATGCCAGATACAGGATGGCGGCCCCCAGAATCAGACCTTCCATCGCGGCCTCGTAGAGTTGCGAAGGATGGCGGGCGCAGGCACCGATCACACCAGGGCAATTCTGCGCGGCATTTCCGGGAAAAATCACGGCCCATGGCAGGGTCGAGGGACGGCCCCACAATTCGGCGCTGTTGAAGTTGGCCAGCCGGCCCAGCAGCAGGCCAATTGGGGCGGCCATTGCCATCAGATCGCCAAAGGACAGCATTTTGATGCCATGTTTTTTGCAAAAGATCAGACCGGCGATCACGACACCCATAAATCCACCGTGGAACGACATGCCGCCATTCCATACTTGCAGGATTTCGGCGGGGTTTTGCAGGTAATAGGCGGGCTGGTAAAACAGCACAAAGCCAAGGCGGCCGCCAAGGATGATGCCAAGGATTGCCCATGTCAGGAAGGCTTCGAGCAATTCCGGTGTGGTCGGCGGTGTTTCATCACGCCACAGGCGCGGGGTGCGCACGGCGCGCAGCACGATGCGATAGCCGATGATGATGCCGACGATATAGGCCAGCGCATACCAGCGCAGGGCAAAATCGAAACCACCGATGTCGATGGAAAAGATTTCGTTGCCGATGCCGGGGAAGGGGATCACGAATTGCATGTTTGTTTCCTGCCTGTTGTTTTGTGGTCAAGTCAACCTTGTGATTTGCCGATTGTCACCTCATATATGCGTTAACAGCAAAATTTGGAGGCCTCCATGCAGACCCGTAACAAAGTACTCGATGATATTTCACATTTGTTCACCAATGCCATGGGGGTGGCGCAGGGGGCCAAGGACGAAGTCAATACGGCGATGAAAAGCTGGGTTGACCGCTGGATGGCCGAGCATGATTTCGTATCGCGCGACGAATTCGATGCGGTGCGGGCGATGGCGCAAAAGGCGCGCGAGGAAAACGAAGCGCTAAAGGCCCGGCTGGACGCGCTGGAAGCCAAAGCGGCCCCGAAGAAGAAAAAGCCGGCGGCCCGCACCAAGAAAGCCTGATCTGGCGGAGTGGGCTGGCGCCCACGCTCTGATATCGGCAAAACCCCCTCTGGTCCCCCTGAAGGGGGAGGCGATAGTGGATGGGGCTGTTTTTAGAGTTGCCGGTGTGGTGGCTGGTTTGGTGGCGGATGCCTCCGGCGGGGATATTTTTACAAAAGAGACGCCTAAACCGATTGCCACCAGCGGGGGGTAGATGCGGTTTGGCCCAGTATGATGCGCTCGCCGATTTGCGGGGTGAGCAGGGGGATGTTTTCCTGATCGGCCAGTTCGGTGATCCGCTCCAGCGGTTCCTTCCACGGATGGAAGGACAATTTGAAGGTGGCATTGTGGATCGGCATCAGGGCCTTGCCGCGCAGGTCCTTGTGGGCCTGATAGGTCTGATCGGGCGTCATATGCACATAGGGCCACAGGGCGCTGTAGGCGCCGGTTTCCATCAGGGTAATGTCGAAACCGCCGAAATACTGGCCGATTTGTCTGAACCCGTCGAAATATCCTGAATCCGAGCCAAAGAAGATTTTTCTACCGTTGTGTTGCAGCACGAAAGAGGCCCAAAGCGATTTGTTGTTGTCAAACAGCCCGCGCCCCGAGAAATGTTGCGACGGGGTGGCGGTCAGGGTGGTGTCGCCGTGGCTGTGTGATTGCCACCAGCCCAGTTCGGTGATGCGGGTTTCGGCCACGCCCCAGCGTTTCAGGTATTTGCCGGTGCCACGGGTGGTGATGAAATGCCCGACCTTGCCATTCAACTGTTTGATCGCGGATTTATCCAGATGGTCATAGTGGTTATGCGAGACGATCACGCCTTTGATATCCGGCAGGTCGGCGATGGAAACCGGCGTGTTGTGAAACCGTTTGGGGCCGGCAAGACGGCTGGGCGAGGCGCGATTGGAAAAGACCGGATCGGTCAGCCAGTAATCAGCCCCCAGTTTCAGCAGAACGGTGGAATGGCCCAGACGGTAGAGGTGGATTTCACCGTTTGCGCGCTGGGTTTCGAGGTCCTGCCGGTTCAGCGGGACAATCGGGATGTTGCCAGCGGGCACAGCATTCGGGGTGCGTTTGAACAGGAATTGCCTGATCTGCGCGGCCCGGCCCATCGGATTGCGCAGCTCGCCAAAAGGCGGGGCGTTGTGATAGCAGCCGTTTTTATGGATTTCGGCATCGTGTTCGGGGGGCATTGGCGTGCTTTCGGGTTCAGGTCGGTTCTGAACAGATGTGGGGTGGTCTGGCAGTTTTCAACACGCGTATCCAGAATTTATCTGGGGATAACCTGAAGAAAAATCTTTACAGGGCCATCCCTATGCACCACCATATCTAGTAAGAACAGGCGGTAACATCCACCGGTTCTGGTATCGAGGCCTAATTGTTGTGGGCTGCCACCCGCAGGAATTGAAGCAGTAGAGGTCAGGCACATGTCGCTATCCGAGCAGTTTATGGATGCAGATGATCTGCATCCGATCGACATCGTTGAAACACTGGCCCAGCATCACGCATGGGATTTCGACCGCGTGGCCGATGACCAGATCGCTATGGCGGTCGAGGGGCAATGGCGCACCTATTCCATCACGTTGGCGTGGTCGGATACGGACGAGGCCCTGCGCCTGATCTGCACCTTCGAGATGGAGCCGCCGGAGGAAAAACTGCCGAAGCTTTACGAGGCATTGAACGCGGTGAATGATCGTTGCTGGTCAGGCGCCTTTACCTATTGGCGCGAACAGCGGCTGATGGTGTATCGTTACGGGCTGGTGCTGTCGGGCGGGCAGATGGCGGGGGCCGAGCAGATTTCGACCCTGATCAATGCGGCTGTCTTGTCGGCGGAACGGTTCTATCCGGCGTTTCAACTGGTCGTCTGGGGCGATCAATCGGTTGAAGATGCGATGCAGGTTGCCATTGCAGAGGCTTACGGTCGGGCCTAACCTGTTTTCCAACGACGGATAACAGGGACGAACCTAATGGATATGAATGACGTAAAGAAACGCGGGCTGGTGATGCTGGGCTGTGGCAAGATGGGATCGGCCATGTTGCAGGGTTGGCTGGGACAGGGGTTGCCTGCCGCATCGGTCTGGATTCTGGACCCGCACCCCAATGACTGGGTGCAGGGGCTGGTGGCCGAAGGGCTGCACCTGAACACGGATTTACCCGATGCACCGGCGATTGTTCTGATTGCGGTCAAGCCGCAGGTGATGGAGCAAGCCCTGCCGGTGTTGACCCCGCTGGGCAATGGCAGGACGTTGTTTATCTCGGTTGCTGCCGGAAAATCGCTGGCGTTTTATGAGCAGGCGCTGGGCGGGAACACCCCGATCATTCGTGCCATGCCGAACACGCCGGCCGCCATTTCGCGCGGCATCACGGCGCTGGTTGGCAATGGCAATACCGGCGACGGGGAACTGGCGCTGGCGGATTCCCTGTTGCAGGCCGTGGGTCAAACCGTGCGACTGGAAAACGAGGCGCAGATTGATGCGGTGACGGGGGTTTCGGGGTCAGGCCCCGCCTATGTGTTTCTGATGATCGAGGCATTGGCGGCTGCCGGTGTGGAGCAGGGATTGCCCGCCGATATGGCGATGCAACTGGCCAAAGCCACGGTTTCGGGAGCGGGGCAGTTGGCCGAAACAGCGGACGAGGATCCGGCACAATTACGGGTGAATGTGACCAGCCCGCAAGGCACAACGGCGGCGGCGCTGGAGGTTCTGATGGATCCTGAAACCGGATTGACCCCGTTGATGAAACGGGCGGTGGCGGCATCCAGTGACCGTTCAAGGGAGCTGTCGAAATGAGCAACGATCTGGATTTTGACGATTTCCTGAAGGTGGATATCCGTGTCGGCACCGTGCTGCGGGCCGAACCTTACCCCGAGGCGCGCAAACCGGCGATCAAGCTGTGGGTGGATTTTGGCGGCGAGATTGGCGAGCGCAAGACCTCGGCCCAGATCACCGACCATTACACGCCGCAAACCCTGATCGGGCGGCAAGTGGTGGCGGTGGTGAATTTTCCGCCGCGCCAGATCGGTAAATTCATGTCCGAGGTTCTGGTTCTGGGTGTGCCGGATGCCGATGGCGCGATTGTGCTGCTGACACCGGATCAGGCGGTGCCAAATGGCGGAAGGATACATTGATGAAACGCTTGCTGGTGTCCCGTGCGCTGACGGATTCGGTGATGCAGATTTTGCGGGCAGAATATGATGTCACCCTGCGCCCAACGACACAGCCGATGAGCGAGGAGGAAGCCTCGGCCGCTTTGATGGGATATGACGCGGTTTTGCCGACGCTGGGGGATGGGTTTACGGCGGATGCAATCGGGCAGGTGGATGAACCGCGCTGTAAGATACTGGCGAATTTCGGGGTGGGGTATAACCACATTGATGTAGCCGCAGCCGCGGCCAAGGGCATTACCGTGACCAACACACCGGGGGCTGTGACTGATGCCACAGCCGATATTGCCATGACGCTGATCCTGATGGCCGCGCGGCGGGCAGGCGAAGGCGAGCGGCTGGTGCGCTCGGGCGGTTGGAGCGGCTGGCATCCGGTGCAGATGCTGGGGATGCATATTGGCGGCAAGACCGTGGGGATCATCGGCATGGGGCGGATCGGCAAGGCGATTGCCAAGCGGTGCCATGACGGGTTTGGCATGGATGTGGTGTTTCACAACCGCTCAACAGTGGCGGATGCGGGGGTACCTGCTAAACAGTTGGGATCATTGGCCGAAGTGATGGCGGCGGCGGATGTGGTTGTGCTGGCGGTGCCGGGTAGTGCTGAAACGCATCATCTGATTGACGGGGCCGCGCTAAAGGCGATGCAGCCGCATGCCTGTCTGGTCAATATCTCGCGCGGGGATGTGATTGACGAAGCGGCGCTGGTTGAGGCCTTGCAGGGGGGCAGAATTGCCGGTGCGGGGCTGGATGTTTACGAACAGGAACCGCATGTGCCGGATGCCCTGAAGGCGCTGGATAATGTGGTTCTATTGCCGCATCTGGGCACCAATGCCCAGGAGGTGCGCACGAATATGGGGATGATGGCGGTTGAAAACCTGCGCGCCTTCTTTGGCGGCGCGCAGGTTCCCAATCAGGTTTAGGCCATTGCCAGCGCATTGCGGCGCTTGATTTGCAGCAAGGCGATGGGCAGCAGCAGTACCAGGCCAACGGCCATGGTCGTCAGACCCGGCGCGATGAACAGGAAGGATACGAGTGCTATCCACCAGCGTTCAACCATTGTCAGCGGCGCGATGAAGTAGCCCGCAAAGGCGGTGCCCATGCTTGCAATCCCCATCATGGCGCCCAGCAGGGTGATGAAGAAGGCATACCAGGTGAACCCGTCCGCCACCAGCAGCAAGGCTGGCGAGTAGACGAACACAAAAGGCACCAGCGCCTTGGCAATACCCAGCCGGAACGCGGTGTTGCCTGTCTTGAACGGGTTTGATCCGGCAATCCCCGCCGCCGCATAGGCGGCCAGCGCCACAGGCGGGGTGATGTCGGCCAGAACGCCGTAATAAAAGACAAAGAAGTGCGATACCAGCGGCTGCACCTGCAATACGGCCAAGGCAGGCGCGGCAACGGCGACCAGAATGATATAGGTCGCGGTGGTCGGGATGCCGGCCCCCATGATGATACAGGCAATCGCAATCAGGATCAGCGATACAAACAGCGCCCATTGTTCAATGGCGAAATAGCTGAACGGGTAGATCGCGCTGATAGATGCGCCGATGTCGGTCGCGGTCTGCACCACAACATAGCCCAGACGGAAACCGACACCTGTCAGAGTGACGACGCCAACGATGATACCAACGCAGGCCGCAGCGGCCCCGACAGCAAGGGTGTTCTTGGCCCCGGCGGCCAGCGAATCCCACAGGTCCGCAATCGACAGGCGGTTGACCGGATTGAGGAAACCGACAACCACGCAGGCGATGATACCGTAAACGGCGGCAAAATCGGGGGTGCGCCCTGACAGGATCAGATAGACCAGAATGCCCAGCGGGATGATCGACAGCCAGTGCTGTTTCAGCACAATGCCCAATTTGGGCAGTTCTTCGGCTTTTAGACCACGCAGGCCCAGTTTCTTGGCTTCCAGATGCACCATGGTGAAGATACCGAAATAGTGCAGCAATGCCGGAAACAGCGCCGCGGCCAGAACATCGCGCAGCGGGATTTCAAGGTATTCCACCATGATAAACGCTGCCGCTCCCAGAATGGGCGGGGTGATCTGGCCACCGGTTGACGATGTGGCCTCGACCGCGCCGGCGAAATGGGCGGGGTAGCCGACCTTTTTCATCGCCGGAATGGTCAGCGCGCCGGTGGTCACGGTGTTGGCGATAGAGGAGCCGGAAATCGTGCCCATGAAGGCGGACGAGAAAATCGCCACCTTGGCAGGGCCGCCGGAATAGCGGCCGGCAATGACCATGGCGATGTCGATAAACAATTGCCCAAGGCCGATCCTTGTGGCCAGCACACCGAACAGGATGAACAGGAACACATATTGCGCCATCACGCCGATGGCGATGCCGTAGATGCCCTGATTGGTCATATAAAGGTGGTTGATCAGGCCCAGCCAACTGGTGCCGCCGTGTTTCAACGCGCCGGGCGCGTAGGGGCCAAAGATGGCAAAGGCGATAAAGATCATCGCGATGATCGGCAGGGTCGGCCCGATCGAGCGGCGCGCGGCCTCGAGCACCAGCACCAGCAGGGCGGTGCCCATGAACACATCGCCCTGGGACGGGTTGCCGACGCGTTCGGCCACGATTTCCGGCGGCAGCAGCGGCAGGTAAAGCGACGCGCCAACGGCCAGAAAGGAAAAGACCATATCAAGGATGGAAACACCGCTAAACCGATACCATGTGGGCGGAGCCAGCACACCGGCATCCGAGCGACGCCATGAAAACAGCAAAAACACCAGCCCCAGCACAAAGGACAGGTGAATGCCGCGGTGCAGCAATTCGCGGATCAGGCCAAAGCCCGAGGCATAGAAATGATAGACCGACATCGCCACCAGCGCGGTGGTGATAAACATGGTCAGGGCTTTGCCGGTCTGGCGAAATGCCATTTCTGGATCGTACTCGCGCTCGATCTCGGCAAGTTGTTCAGGGGTCAGTTCGGGGATGGGTTCTGTGGGCATCGCATGGGGTTCCGTCATATGCAAAAGGCCCGGGCGCAGAATTGCACCCGGGCCAGTATCTGGTCAAAGCAGGCTTATTTGATCAGCCCGGCTTCTTTGTAGAAACGCTCGGCACCCGGGTGCAGCGGCACACCGATACCGTTCAGAGCGGTTTCCAGCGTGATGCTTTTGCCCTTGGCGTGGCCCACGTCCAGCAATTTGCGGGATTTCTCGTTCCACAGTGCTTTGGTGATCTGGTAGATCAGTTCGTCATCTTCCTTGGCGGATGTGAACCACTGCGCGCCAACAGCCACGGTGGGCGTGGTTGCAATGCCTTCATAAGCGCCTTCGGGGATGTCGGATTTGGCGAAGAAGCCGTATTTTTCGGTCAGCGCATCGGCAGCAGGGCCGTCGATCGGCACCAGTTTGATGTCGGCAGCCGAGGCCAGTTCCACCAGCGATCCGGTCGGGTAACCGGCAACCACAAAGAAGGCGTCGATCTTGCCGTTGCGCAGGGCTTCGGCAGCAGCGCCACCCTTCAGGGCTTCGGCCGTGATGTCGTCAGAAGAAACACCGGCAGCCTCGAGGATCATGTTGGCGTCAACATATGTGCCCGAGCCAGGCTCGTCCAAAGACACGCGTTTGCCTTTCAGATCGGCAACCGAATTGATGCCGCTGTCGGCCAGTGCCACCAGATGGATGTGCTCTTCAAACAGGGCTGCAATGGTGCGCAGGTCTTCTGCGGGTGCTTTGCCTTCCATGGTGCCGGTGCCGGTATAGGCCCAGTAAGCCACGTCCGACTGGGCAAAGCCCGAGTTGCGCAGGCCGGAAATGATGGCGTTGACGTTGTCAACAGAACCGCGCGACGAAACAGCCGATGCGATCAGACCGTCCACACCGCAGCTGCCGCCTTCTTCGCAGGGGCGCGATCCGGGGGGCTTGGAAATCGCGTTCGCGATAACGCCGCCAACCGGATAATAGGTATAGGCGGTGCCGCCTGTGCCGATGGTAAAGAATTTCAGCTCTTGTGCGGCGGCCGTTGTGGCGACCCCTGCAACAAGGGCGGCGCCCAGAAGCGCAGCTTTGAAGCCTTTGGTGAATTTCATGTCTCTCTCCCGTAGATAGGTTTTCGTGGTTTTGTCCGCGTATTTCACAAGGGTTAGGCAGGAATAGGTTAATGCAATCGCCCCTGTGGTTTTCGTTCCAGATTTGCAGTAAACCCACCTTTGCCCGAATTGCCAAGGGGCAACTGCCGGAAATTGCTAATTTCCTGTCGCTTCCCGCCAGTGTTTGCGACACAGCGACAAATAGCTTTCGTTGCCGCCGATCTGCACCTGATCCCCGTCGGTGATCACATTGCCGTCCCCGTCCATCCGCACCACCATCGTTGCCTTCTTGCCGCAATGGCAGATCGTGCGGGCCTCGCGCATTTCGTCGGCCAGTGCCAGCAGGGCGGCCGATCCGGGGAACAGCTCGCCCTGAAAATCGACACGCAGGCCGTAACACATCACCGGCACATTCAGATCATCCACAGCGCGGGCCAGTTGCCAGACCTGTTCCTTGGTCAGGAATTGTGATTCGTCGATAAAGATGCAGGCGCAGGGGCCCTGGTCCAGCCGCGTCTGGATCTTGGCATAGAGATCTTCGCCGGTTTCAAATGTGTCGGCCTCGTCATCAATACCGATTCGCGATGCGATCTTGGCTTCACCGGCCCGATTGTCCAGGCGTGCCGTGATAAGATAGGTCTGCATTCCGCGTTCGCGATAGTTGTATGAGGCTTGCAGCAAAATCGTCGATTTGCCGGCGTTCATTGTCGAATAGTGAAAATATAGTTTAGCCATGCACGCAGTTTTGCCGCAACCGTCAAAGATGTGCAAGACGGGTTTGTTTTACAGTGTATCTGAAAGGGAATGCCGTTGAAAAAAACGGGCCAAAGCCAATATATCAAGGGTAATCGGGGAAATAAGAGGTCCGGAACTGGCTTGCGCCTGGGGATGAACCGGACCTCTGCACCTGATACAAACAGAAAAGGGTTTTCGCGTCGCTGCCGGATTGCTCCGGCTCTGTCGCTCCCACACAACAGAAACACGAAGACCCCACCCAATACCGACGTCGGGACCGCCGGCCACTCACTGCAATCCCAAAACACGGGACTGGATTTCTATATGACAAACCTGTCGGAAATGATTAATGGGAAAAGAAATGGGCAATTCCCCCTAAATCGGGAATCCTGTAAAGGAGTCTTAAATGGTTGATGTTAAGAAGTACCTAAAGAAGCACACCGAAGCCCTGGTCAAGGATGTAGGTATCGAAAATGCCTGCCGGCTGACGGGCAAGTCAAAGGCGACGCTTGGGCGGTACTATTCGGATGCGGTTGAACATGCCGATCGCTTTATGCCGCTTGATGCTGCTGCTGCACTTGAGCAGGAAGCGGATTACCCGCATGTGACCTCAGCACTGGCGGATCTGGCCGGTGTGACGATTTCTTTCCATTTGGAAAAGCGCAACATGCCGGAAGGGGGCGGGGTAAATGCGGATGTGGTTGCCCTGTCGCAAAGATTTGCCATGTTGATGACGGAATACGGTCAGGCCATCGAGGATGGCGTGATCACTATTAACGAGGCCAAGCGCCTGTTGCGCGAAACACTGGCACTGCAGCATGTGTTGATGGATATGAAACTGCATCTGGAGGATGATGCGGTATAGGGTTACGAGGGAATATGGCAGATTCAAAACCGGATCGCGATGCAGCCTATGCGCTGAAAACGCCCGAGGATTCGGTCGCGTTATATCGCGAGTGGGCGAAAACCTATGATCAGGATTTTGCCAAAGCCAATGATTACCGAAATCCGCAACTGATTGCCGAACAGTTCGCAAAGCGGTGTAACGGGAATACGCCCATTCTGGATGTCGGGGCGGGAACCGGTCTGGTGGGGGAAGCCCTTGCCGCACATGGCTTGGCCCCCATAGATGCGCTGGACATATCACATGAAATGCTGGCCGTCTCTGACTCCAAAGGATGTTATCGCAATATCATACAGGCCGACCTGACCGGGCAGGTCGATATTCCGGATTCGTCCTATGGCGGGGTGATTTCGGTTGGCACCTTTACCCACGGCCATGTCGGACCGGAGGCGATAGACGAATTGTTGCGAGTGGCCCGTTCGGGGGCATTGTTCGCTTTGGGAATCAATGCCGAGGTTTACGAAGCTGATGGTTTCGCCGAAAAATTCGCATCCTTGAAAGACAGGATCGACGGTTTCGAGATTGTCGAAACCTACGGCTATGGCAAAAAGGCCGAGGCCGCGTTGCAACAGACGCGATCATCTGTAGCGTTGTTTCGCAAGCGCTAGCGGCGCACCCCGAAATTTGGGGATGCGCCGGCAATCATTAGCAGCAGCTGCCTTCGGAAGATTTGAAGCCCAGTTTCTGGAAAATCTTGCCAGCCGGACAAAAGCCGGTGAAAGCAGATTGAAACAGGTTTGCCCCGACAAAGATTGTCAGCCACATAAAGCCCGGGTGAACATAGTTTGTCAGGATCACAGACAGGATGACCATAAAGCCGGCAAAGGCCAGCACAGCGCGTTCAGAAGTCATATTTCATTCCTTTCGGTTGAGCAGGCACATTGGTGCCGGTTAAGAACATATTCGTATTTAGGAATATGTTGTGCTAAATGCAAGCCTTTATTGTCATATTCGAGGGGTTGTTGCATAGAAAATCGGGCAATTTCGGGTGCGACAAATCCGAAGCGCCACTATTAGCGTTGATATTCGCCAAACTATGTTGACTCTGATGCGGGTGCCCCCTAGAAGCGCCAGGTTCCCGGCCCTCACCGGCCGGGGCAATCATTTGGTGTTGGTGGCCCTTGCAAAAGGATGCCTGTCGCCCGAACCGGTTCAAGGGGAGGGAAAGGACAACGCCCTTCCCGCGCTTATGGCGCATATATACCGAAGGAGATCAGCCGTGACCAAACGCACAGCTGCCAAGCA
>Ga0256840_1003003_pt1 | contig 14119 bp, 11 predicted proteins | sample 355202metaG_FD_185969 | JGI IMG/M metagenome (GOLD analysis project Ga0256840, IMG submission 185969) | Hydrothermal vent microbial communities from Mid Atlantic Ridge, Atlantic Ocean - 355-202 | ecosystem: Environmental > Aquatic > Marine > Hydrothermal vents | place: Atlantic Ocean: Mid...
GACCCATCGTCGAGGATGAAATGATACGGAAACGAAGGCAATACAATCAAGAATTAAAGGCTTTTCAAAGGGAGCTTTATATTTGATATATTATCTCGGACAGTAGTGGGTGAATACCAGTATCCATTTACAATCAGGCGATGTTTCAACCGTGGATTGCGGTCTTCACCGCAATGACGAGCTAACACCAGACTATATTGAACCCGCAAAAACAATGACTTGTAGCTTAATTCAACGGCATTGCCACCCCCCCCTCTTTTTCGATGATTTGTGTTTTTTAGAACTGTTTTTCATACAAATCATCGAAAAAGAAGGGGGGTGGCTATAATAAAAGCTAAATATTGGTAATTATTCGCTCTAATTCTGCTTCTATAATAGGGAAAGGTAAGGTTTTTGATAGTGTATAGCGTGCTTCAAGCTTGGCTAGTTGTTCTTTATGTTCTTTGTCATAGAAAATAATCACTTTGGTTTCTGGACCGAGCAAAGAGTTTCGTTGGATCACTGACATCATTGATTCTAAAGAGCTTGTTCTATCTCTAAAGTCTGATTGATAATTAAACTCTGCGACAACAAGCTGTGGCGTTTTCTTTTTTAGTAGCTTAAGCACTTTACGCATACTGGTCTCGGTTATAACTTCATAACCCAAACTTTCGTACATTGGGGTGAAATTAGGGTACCCGCCTATTTCACTCACTGCCAGCAATAGTTTAGTCACTAGTTACGCTCAATTTCATAAATAAAATCCATACCATAATTATTATCTGATGAAGTCTGCGCTTCTAAGGAGAGTACTTTATTAATTTTATATTCCACCGATATTTTTTGCGTTTGATCAAATAGCCCTATCAAGTATTTCACATATAGTTTTGAACCCAATTGTTTACCTAGCTGAAGTTTACTTTTGTTTAGGTCTTTTCCTGCAACGATGTTGACATCATCTAATCCTAAAGATGATCCAATATTATGGATTAAACTATTATTACCCGTAATTCCTAAACCGCGTACAGCTGACATTAGCAAGGCGCTTTCTGTACCTGATGAAGTAGAGAGGCTATGCCCTGTTAGGAGAAAACTCAAAGCCTCACTTTCTGGCAAGGTTGGATCTGAATATATAGTAGATTTTGGGCTAAGCAACGTCCCCCCCAAATGAATACCTACGACGGTATCATCAATTTTACGTGTGGCGCGCACATCCATTCCTATTTGTTTGGGCGAGCCATTGAAGATTAGTCTTCCATTATCAATCGCAAGCTCTTGCCCATAAGCTTCATATTTACCATCACTTACTCTGAGCGATCCATTAGCTAAAATATCGCGACGGTTATGAGTCACATTGATTGAACCTGATAATTTTGCGGCTAAGCCAAAAGCATCAAACTTAACTTTGTCTCCTAGTTCAACCAATATATTGGGCTGAATTTTAACGGCAGAGACTTGTTCTCCTGGTTTTCTTTCGCCAATAATAAAAGCATCGCTTGTTTCATCAATACTTGATTCAGGGATTTTTTTGAGCTTAATGGCTGCCTCAGGGATTAGTATCTTACCGGTAAAGCTAACCACTTTTGGCGTAACGCCAATGGTTAAATCAGGGGACATACGTGCTTTAATTTCATTGGTATTCATAAACAGGATGTTTTTACCTGTTATTTTTATAGAGGCTTTCCATTTACTAATGTCTTTTACATCAAGATTGCCCGAGACATTCAGTGCCCCCTTCCCCATTAACATCTTGCCTGTAATAACCGCTTTACCTGCTTTATTAGCTCTGACTTTTAGGTTGATATTTGTCAGCTCTGTACCTGCTTCTGGTAATCTCAGGTAGGCATTTTTTACATCAATTTTACCTTTAATTTGTGGTTTGCTAAGTAAGCCTGAAAAGCTTAACTCACTCGTTAATTCACCACGTAATCCACGACTACGTGGTATAAACTCTTGCGCCCAGTTGATATTAGGCACGTCAAATTTTGCAATGCCTTTAATGGTATGCCTACCATTTTCTGGAGATAGTTTTATTGCTACTTCAGCATCTAAACTACCTCTATTTACAATATTCATCTTTGCTTTGCTTGTTATTTTCCTATCATTTATAACTGCAGAAATTTTGGCATTTCTATAAGCAAAAAATTTCTCATCATCATCCTCTCCTTTAAAAGAGAAACTACTATCGGGTAATTCTAATTTGAGCGTTCCTATTGGTTTGCCATTATTTTGTTTAATGTCATAAGTACCGCTGACAGAACCATTTAAACTCAAACCCTCGGGCATCCAAGGTTTAAATAAGTTTAAAGGTGTGTTATTCAAGTTACCTTTAGCTACAACACCCACACTTTTTGACCAACTAGTCGTTGAACAAACACGAGTTCCTTTATTCGTGTTTGTGGAAGTGGATGTACCAGATAAACAAAGATTACCACTGCTAAAACTGTTTGCTGATATTGAAACAGACGTCGGCTTTTGCAAACGCCAATCTCCTGCTTTTGTTTCTTTTATGCGTAAACTTTGTAAGTTTCCTTTCCAGTTTTGATTCAGCCAACCACCATTAGCCTTTATGGCTATTTTTCCTTCATTATGATCTACTGAAGCGATAATACTGTGGCTTTCAATTCGCCCATTAAGCTCTATCGTTGCTTTACTAATTTTTTGATCTGCACGTTGAAGCTTTTTAAGATTACCCTTTATTTTATAGATTCCATTATTTGTTTGTGCCACGACATCTGCCGAATCTAAACCAAAATCTTTATACTTTATATTTTTAGCATCTAGCGATGCATTAATAATTGGTTTATCAATTGTGCCTTGTAGCTTGCCCTTTGCTATTAGATATCCCGATAATCCTGGCATTATTTGATTAAGATTTTTACCATCTATATTCCAATTAAGATCATAGGGGCTACTTGCTCGACCTGAAATTTGTAACTGGTTGTTTCCTATATAGGTTGTCAGGCTTTTAATAATAGGCGCTCCATCAACTAACTGCACTTCACCTTGTGCGCGAATATCTGAGTCAGTTAGCCTAGCTCCCTTTAAGCTTAAACTACCAACCTTGATATCCCCTTTGATTGTCGGTGACTTATAACTCCCAACTACGCTAAGCACACCATTGGCTTGACCATTAATATCAGGAGAAACTTCAGCCAGTTTTTTTGCGTTAATCTTAATATTAAGCTTAAGTGGGTCACTTGCTTGCCCTGCCACTTGCAGGCTATTACTACCGCTTTTTAATATTAAGTCTTTTATTTGAATAATAGTTTTAGAGTCTCCACCACTACGAGCAACTCCCAAACCACCTTCTAAAATAATTGTCTCATTACCCTGTCGTAAATCGTTGTAAATTAACTTATTAGCGGCTAACTTTATTTTTATTTCAGGATTTTTTAGCGCGCCTTTTAATTTCCCTGTTCCTTTTATTTTTCCAGCTAATGATGGGGATATTTGCTTAAGACTATTAGCACTGATCACCCATGTCACATCAAAAGGCTCACTCGCCTGCCCCGATGCTTTTATGCTATTTACACCACTTTGAAGCACTAACGTTTTAAGTTGCAGTTTACCGCCATCTAAAACTAATTCTCCATTAAGAGCGATATCATCTTTGCCCTGTTTAAAGTCTTCGTAGACTAAACCTTTTGCAATTGCGTTAATCTTAATTTCAGGCTTAATTAAGCTACCTTTTAGTGTGCCACTGCCTTTGACACTACCTGCCACATTGAGATTAGCCATCTGCTCAGGCAAAAGTTGCTTTATATTTTTAGCATCTAGTTTCCAGTTTATATTAAAAGGTTCGTTTGCTTTTCCTGATAGTTGAAAGTGGTTATCACCCACTTGTAGGTCTAGATTATCAGTGCTCATTGAGCCTTCTTTTTCTGTTAGCTGACCTTTTATTTTAATAGGATATTCGCGCAACATTCCCTCTATTGAAGTTATTGTTATATTATTTTCTAAACGCCCATCCGTTATATTTCCGATGTATCTTAAATCCGCATTAACTGTTGCGGGCCAATCTTCTAAGAATTTTTTTGTGCTTAGATTCTTACCATCAACTTTAAATGCCCAAGCCACACTGGGAGAAAAGACGACTCGACCCTTCGCCTCGACTAAACCATGCTCTCCTTCTAGTGTAAGCTTTTCAAGATAAACACGCTTATAATCGCCCTCACCTAAATACTCAACCGTTTGCATACCAAGGTCTTTTTGTTGATGCTTAACATTTCCCTTAAAACTATAGTTTGTTAATGTGCCTGCTAGTTCTATATTTCCATCAATATCACCAATCTCAGGATGCTTATAATCAATGTTACCGCTAGTAGAAATATCGTGAGGGTAGTTCATGTTCAACTTACCCTCAGTCACATTAATATTCAAAGGCTGATCTAAAATGATCGGCTTGCCTGATAGCTTTCTAAAGCGTAATTTGCCATCGCTTATTGTGACTTTTTTCAGCTCTATATCCTTAATCTGAAAAAGCAGTGTTCTACTTCCTTCGTCACCCAAAACGTCTTGCGTAATTTGCAACGAATTAAGTTGAAGTAAATGTGCATTGATATTCAGAGGTAAGCCAAAATTAGGCAATGATGTGACATCACCACCTGATTTTTGTTTGCCTGATAAGTTTATGGTTAAACGACCAGCGCGTACTTTCTCGGCTACTAGCCTCCCTCGGCTGGTATTGTAGTGTTGTAGTTTTAAATCAACATCATTCAAGGAGATACTATCACCTGCTTCATCCCAGATGATTTCATCAATATGTAGCCCTGTCAGTAAACTTCCTGAAAGCCCTTTGATACTCAGCTCTTCTAATGATGAGTCTGCTACATAAGCGAGTGTTTTAACCCCGTATGGTGTTAAAAAAGTAAGCACCAACAGAATAAGACCTATAATAATTATCGTCAGTAACCACGACAGTGGCGAAAATATATAATCGTTTAAATGCTTTCTCACAGGTCTGAACCTACGCTAAGGTATAAATGAGGCTCTTTTAAGTCACCTTTCGGGAAACCGAGATCAATTCTCACAGGGCCAATAGGAGATCGCCAGCGTGCGCCAAAGCCAACACCTACTTTTAGCTTCGTATCTTTAAAGTCACTAAAAGCATTACCTGCATCAATAAAAGTAGCTACGCCCCAATCATCTGTAATCGGGTACTGATACTCTAGGCTTAACTCTATTAAGTGCTTACCACCAATAACTTGATCGTCTTTATTGGTATCACCCAAGGACTCAAAACTGTAGCCACGTACACTTATGCCACCACCAGCAAAAAAACGTAAACTTTTGGGTAAAGAATTAAAATCATCTACCTTAGATAAACCTAGTTTAGCCCTACCCAATAAACGCCCACTGCCAAATGTTAAAATTCGCTTAGCTGAGGCATTCAACTGTATGACGTTTTGATCACTAATAGCGCCCCTTACTGCACCTTTTAAACCAAAACTAAAACGCCAGCCATCTTTAGGGTAAAGTAAATTATCTGCTTTTGTTTTATCTAAACCCACACCGAATAACAACAGGGTTGATTTATTGGGTTCTTCTCCATCTACTTGGGTTTTATCTAAAAGTAACTCTATGGATGCAGACTGTATCCAATCACTTGATAATTTACGCGTGTACTTACCACCAAAATTAATACTCTGACTCTCAATATCATCGTTTCTGTCTTGCTTCCAGTCAAAGTTATAAACCAAAATATCATCTTCAGGGTTTTTACGTGGGCTGGTTAATTGAAGTGAAATACCTGAAAGATTTTGTGCCGCCTGTACCTTAGCCTTTAACTGCTTTCCCTTACTCCCTGTCCAACGTCTATTTAGCTCAGCGGATACGCGAGCGCCTGTATCAGAGCCATAACCCACCTTATATTTAATAGCATTTCTTTTTTTAGAAGTTAGCGTGATATGAACAGGCACAGTAAAGTTCTTTATCTTATCTCGTAAAACTTCAACCTTTATTAGTTGATAATAGCCGCTTTTTTGCAATAACTGTTGTTGCTTTATTAAATCCTCTGTTTGATAAAGCTTGCCTTTTTTTAAAATCAAAAAGTTTTTAATGACGCCATTTTTTAGTACTTTTTGATCTACCGTTACTTCACCATAACGGTAACGTTTTCCTGTATTTAAGATTAAATTTACCGATGCCTGATGGAGTACTGGGTTTACTTTAACGCTATGTTGCTCAAACTCAGCATCAAAATAGCCTAAAGCTTGGGTAGCTTCAGAGAGTTGCGTTTTAAAGTCTGTATATTTTTGATGATTAAAAATATCGCCTTTTTTATAGGGTAATTCTTTTAGAGTTCTCCTAAATAACTCATCATTTTTTCCTTCGCCAATAACCCTGATATTTTGAGAAACAACTCTCGTAGGCTTACCTTGCGTAATTCTTAAACGGAGTTTCCAGCAACCTTTTACAATTGCACCACCTGAACGAAACTCTGAATCATAATATCCTAGTGCGCGAGATGCCTTGCGTAAATTTTTCTTCACGGTGGAGAAGAATTGCCTCACCTCACCACGATCTGCTGTACAAGTAGGAATAGTTACAGGCATATGCAGCTCAATATTTTTCTTTAGCTCACTATCACCCCCTGAAACATCAATGTTTGCTAGGTTCAGTTTTTTGGATTCACTAGGAGTCTTTGAGGCAGGTGAATTAGTCTTCTTTTCTATCAATTTATCTGATGAAGTCACCTCGGAAAAGGCTACTTCATTCGCTAGAAAGAAGGATACTAATACTAAAAATATAATAAAATAACGATTCATTTACTGCTCAAAGCTCCAACGTAGCAATGCATCTTGGATTTTTGTACCTCGACCTGCGCCTGCTTTTTTACCATTATGTTGGATAACTATCACCATGCGCTTTCCTGCTCTATTCAACATATAACCAGCAATTGCAGTCACAAAATCTATAGTGCCTGTTTTTAAATGGCTACGCCCACGAATATCATCTCGTCTAAAACGGTTTACCAATGTCCCATCCACCCCTGGTAATGATAATGATGCTAAAAATTCTGGCATATAGGCATCTCGATAAGCTTGTGACAACAAGTTCGCCATTTGCCTAGCTGATATTTTTGCTGTGCGAGATAAACCCGAACCATTCTCCAATTCAATACCTTTTGTATTAATACCATTTTCAGACAAAATGGAATATACCGCTTTTTTGCCCTTTTCCATTGTCCCAGGAGAATCAAATTGTTTTGCGCCCAAGGTCAGTAATAATTGCCTAGTCATGACATTATTACTCCATTTATTGATTAAACGAATCTGTTCACCCAACGTTGGTGAGCTATAAACATGAAAGCGTTCATCATTTTTTGAAATCTGTCCGATTTTTAACTTACCGCTAATTGTTCCTTTTAAATCCTGCCAAATCTCACGAAAGGCATTAAACACGTGTTGCTCAGGTTTTGAGACAACACGTAATATAAATCGTTGCTTACATTTTGCTGAAAAATTCCCTTTTATAATCAGCACGCCCTTTTTATCTCTAGAAAACTTTGGCCTGTAATGTGATCGCTTGCATTTACCTTTAACCAATTTTAACTGGTTCTTAAATTTAAAGTTTTCAATCTTAGGAAATGGGATAACCTCTACTTTACCGATAGATTTATTCTTATCTTTTTTAGATCGCTTCTTCTTGTTTTTAGTCTTAGCCTTTTTATCAATCACACTGTCTTTATTTAAAACAGGCCTAAACAAAAAGCGTGTTGCCTGAAAATTAAACATGACCGCAGAAGACTGAGCGTTATAAACACGAAATGGCTTACCATCAAATGCAGAGGGATTATGAGATGCTTGCTGAAAATAGCTGTTATCAATAATAATATCGCCCTGAATATCTTTAAGCCCTTTATCACGCAAGGTTTTCACTAGCTTCCAAAAGTTTTCCACCACTAAAAAAGGATCACCAAAACCTTTGAAAATTAAATCTCCCTTTAGCACTCCATTTTTAAGTTTTCCTCGCGTCCAAACCTCTGTTCTCCATGAGTAATTTGGACCTAGAGCTTTTAGAGCTGCATAAGTTGTAAGCAGTTTCATGGTTGAGGCAGGCGTGCGCAGTTTATCTGCATTGTGTTCTATCAAAGCAGTTTCTGAATTTAAGTCGCGAATATAAACACTAATATTCTTTGCTGGTATTTTGTATTTTGCTAAAATTTTTGTAACAGATTTAGGTAAGCCCTGTTTTTTTTGCTTATTGATATAATAGTTTTTTGCCAATGATAGCTGAGCCTTATCTTCTTTTTTTTCTGTTTTAGCAACAGCGGGGAACATTACAAAGAGTAACGACAATAAGCTAATACACGCTATTATGAAATAGCGTTGGTAGTATTTTTTATAATCCATTATTCCCCAGTAACCAGTTCAGTTACCTTAATTTTATTATTATCGCAGTATTGCCATTTTAGATCAAAATCATAGAGCTTCATGGCATAGATTCTATCATTGTTTTTATTTTTTTGATAAGAAGGGCGTGGATCAAGCTGCAATATCTGTTTTATAAGCTTTTCTAAAGACCACCCCCCCTCTTTTTCGATGATTTGTGTTTTTATTTGCGTTATTTCAAGCCTTTTTTGAGCACCTTTACATTGGTTTATAGCCTTTTCAGTAAAAAACACCTCATATAAAACATCTGGGCTCTCCTTTGCGTATCCCCCAATGGCATTAGGGATGCTATCTACATACGGCAAGTATGGTTTTATATCTAGAACAGGTGTTTTATCTAATAAATCACAACCACCAAGGTGCAATATCACCTTACCCTTGTTATTCACCTCAATATCTAAAAGTCTCACAACAGATAAGCCCACAGGATTGGGGCGGAAGGTTGAGCGCGAAGCAAAAATGCCAACTTTAGTATTCCCTCCTAAACGTGGTGGCCGCACCAACGGCTTCCAGCCTTGATTTTGGGTTTCATTAAAAACAAATGTCACCCAAATATGGCTAAAGCCTTCTAACCCACGCACACTTTCTTCATCAAACTCGCTATTTAAGACAATTTCAGCCGTAGCTTCAGTTACTAAATTAGGTTGACGAGGAATGCCAAATTTCTCTCTATAACAAGATGAAATTAAACCAATGGGGGAAAGTGTGACTAGTCTCATAGAACATAATTATACCTAAACGCCTAATAAAAAAATGAGATAGAGTATAGGATATACCTATAATTATTCATGTTTTTATCAGAAGAATTAGGGGTATACTTGATCATATGAGTAATTATGACATTCAAGTAAAAGTAAGCACCCAATATATTGAAGCCGAATCAAACGCTGAGGCGAATCGCTTTATTTTCGCTTATACCATCACGATAGAAAATAAAGGTGAAGTCGCCGCCAAATTATTAAGCCGTCATTGGGTAATTACCGACGCTGATAACCGAGTTCAAGAAGTGAAGGGCAAAGGTGTAATAGGCGAGCAACCGTATCTCAGGCCAGGGCAATCATTTCAATATACCAGTGGCACGATGATAGAAACCCCTGTTGGCTCCATGCAAGGTACATTTCAAATGATTGCTGATGATGATCATCATTTTGATGCTGTGATTGAGCCTTTCTCATTAGCGTTACCTAGAATGCTAAACTAAAAATAATTGGACTTGATCAGATATACAAGAGCTTGCTTAAAATATACATTGATACTGAAAACACACGTCATACTGGCGAAGGCTGGTATCTATAATTGAGGTATAGCTTCATATCACAGATGGGTTCTGGCCTCCGCCAGAATGAGGACATTAAAGCCTTGGTTATTACCCAAGGCTTTTTTATAGGTCGAAATTAAGGTTAAAATTACATATGGATAAAGATAAACGACATACAAAACGGATGAAAAGTAAAAAGTCTGTGATTGATGCCAATATTAAAAAAGCAGATAAAGAAAAAGGCTTGCTCTTAGTGCTAACAGGCAATGGCAAAGGTAAGTCTAGTTCTGCTTTTGGTATGGTGGCGCGCGCATTAGGGCATGGTATGAAAGTAGGCGTATGCCAATTTATAAAAAGTCGTACTGATACAGGCGAGGAAGCCTTTTTTAACAAACACGAAAACTGTGATTGGCATGTGCTGGGTGATGGTTTTACATGGGATACGCAAGACCGCACACAAGATATAGCGACATCCGAGAAAGGTTGGGCAGTAGCACAAAATATGTTGAGTGATTCTAGCTATGATTTAGTGGTATTAGATGAACTTACCTATTTGTTAAGCTATAAATACCTTGAGGAGAGCCAAGTCTTGGCTGATATTAAATCCCGTTCGCCTATGCAGCACGTCGTTGTGACTGGGCGAGGTGCTACAAGCGAGCTTATTGGTAATGCCGATACAGTTTCAGAAATTGCCGATGTTAAGCATGCTTATCGTGATGGCATACAGGCGCAAAAGGGGATTGATTTATAACGACTAAGTTATTTATTGAGGCCTTTATACGAGAATTATAGAGAAAATTACGCTGTTTTTACTTCATTATGCTCTCGTGCAACGGATTCTTATTGCAATAAGAGCGCACTTTGTTGATTTAAACCAGAAAAACCCCTCAAATCCCCTTTTTTTACTAACCCCCCCCCTCTTTTTCGATGTTTTGTGAAATAATTTCATATTAATATGACCAAATTAGATAAAAAAGCATGAGTGCAAAGAGTAAATATAGTGATATTTTGACAATAGTTGCTTTTTTAGTATTCGGCGTTCTGTTGGTGGCTAGCTATAAGCTTAAAGATATTCTAAGGCCTAATATATCGGTGACTGCAGCGTTAGATGACTCTTGTGATCTAAGAAAAGGCACATGTACGAGCAAGCTGCCGAGTGGTGGTAGGGTTAGTTTTACAATTACTCCTCATGATATTCAAATATTAAAACCTCTTGCGTTGAAGGTGAAAATCAAAGATGTTGATGTATCGAGTGTAGAAGTAGACTTTGTAGGTGTGGGTATGGAGATGGGCTTCAATCGCTCTAAACTAAGAAAAGTAGAGAAAAACGCCTTTATAGGTAAAGGTCTTCTTCCAGTCTGTTCAAATACACGTATGGATTGGGAAGCAAGAGTGTTATTACAAACAGGTGATGGAATGGTTGTTGCGCCTTTTCGGTTTTATACAATTAAATAACTCATGACTATTGCCTTTTTAATTGGTTTGTTCAGCACATTTCATTGTATCGGGATGTGCAGTGGTCTTGTTGGTGCAATGACGATGAGTCTTGAACCTAAGATTCGACAAAAGACATCACAATTAGGTTTGTATACCTTCGCTTATAATGTAGGCCGGATATCTAGTTATGTTGTTGCAGGCTTTCTTATAGGCTGGTTTGGCAAGGTACTAAGAGACTTGTTGATGCCTACAGAAGGTGTTGCTATTTTACGTTTAATAGCATCTGTTTTAATTATTTCAATGGGGTTTTATATTGCGGGTTGGTTTCCTCAATTTTCACGCATTGAGAAGATAGGTGCACCACTTTGGCGCTATTTGCAGCCACTAGGACAGAAACTACTTCCAGTTAAGAATCTTTGGCAAGCATTTTTGTTTGGAGCAGTGTGGGGTTGGTTGCCTTGTGGTTTGGTTTATTATGTTTTGTTAATATCTCCCGCTAAAGATGGCGCAGAAGGCTCTGCGTTTTTTATGCTATCCTTTGGATTAGGTACGTTGTTGCCTATGATGGCAGCTGGTTTTTTAGCGGGTCGTTTGTCTTCCTTACGGCATTCGCAAAAAATTAGAATAGTATCTGGTAGTATACTGATTTTGATGGGTCTAATCAGTCTATGGTTGGCAACTGATCCCAAGGTGCATCATCTTTTGCATTTCCATATTCTTTAGAAATAAATTTAGAGTTATTTAGAGTTAAAGTATGAAAACTAAATTAGTCGGTAAGTCAGCAAAATTTCAAGAAATTCTGCGTACTGCAGAGTTAGTCGCTGCTACGGATGCACCTGTTCTGCTAGCTGGAGCAATGGGTACAGGTAAGAAAGCACTTGCGCAAAGAATTCATAATAAAAGTAATCGCAAGCAACGTGAGTTAGTGAGTGTAAATTGTGAGACATTGCCAGAAGAACTAGCTGATGCTTTATTGTTTGGCGAAAAAGATTCTAAAAAGGCAGGCTATATTGCGCAGGCTCGTTCAGCTACATTATTTTTAGATGCAGTTTCTGAGTTATCCTTGTCAGTTCAAGCAAAACTTTTACACTTTATCGAGAATGGTGAAGTACGAGCAGTTGGTGATACTATTTCTCGAAAGTATGATGTGCGTATCATCTCAAGTAGTTATAAAAATTTAATCGAAGAAGTGAGTGCTGGCAATTTTCGTTCAGATTTATTCTATTGTTTAAACATTGTCCCCATTGATTTGCCTGAGTTAAATAAGCGCGAGGGTGATGTTAATTTATTGATAGAATATTTCTTTTGTGAGCTTGTTCGTAAGCAACATCAAGCAGCACCTAGTTTTACAAATGCGGCATTAAAGCAAATAGCACAATATAACTGGCCTGGAAATATTCGTGAATTACAAAATTTTTGCGAGCGTTTGTTTATTCTTTTTAATGGCAGAGAAGTTGATATAACAAATTTACCCCAAGAAATACGAAACTATACAAAATCTACAAGAACATCTCCTTTTAGTCTGCCAACGGAAGGAATTCACTTAAAAGATGTTGAGATTGATCTAATTCAACAAGCTTTGGAGACTAGCCGAGGTAATAAATCTCGTGCAGCTCGCCTTTTAGGTTTGACACGTGATACTTTTTTGTACCGTTTAAAGAAGCATTCGATCAATCTTTAATTTTCAGGGTTTGATATTTAAATATTATACCACGTCTGAGGCAATGCCAGTAAGTTAAGGAGAACCGTCATACCTGCGGAGGCAGGTATCCATTTCAAACAGCGGGACAAAGCTTCGAACATGGATTCTGGCCTACGCCAGAATGACGGAATTAGCTTAATTTACTGGCATTGACGTCTGAGGGTATGGATAGGTCGGTAGGCTCTAGCCTGACGAATGTGTAAGCAATAAATATATAGAAGTCAGCAAAAACTGTCATTCTCGCGAAGGCGGGAATCCATCTGTCAGTGTATGGCACTTTGTACAGCCATGGATACCTGCCTTCGCAGATATGACGTTATTTATAGGCAAAGTACGTGAGTTATTAAGAATAAATACTCTTCTAGGGTGAGATCAAAACCACGTTCTAAGAACTTGGTTTTTTACTTTAAGACAAAAAAAGACCGCTAAACTGTAGCGGTCAACCACATTTTAAGGATGTATTCGGTTATAAATGGACAGTATTGTTATTTCATAGAGTCCATTTTATGATTTTTGGGCATTTTCATATCCTGCTTCATCATACCTTGCATGACCTTCTTGACGGTAGGTTTTATGGTTAGTTTTGAACCATTATCAAATTTAAGTGTTAGCTTAACCTGATCACCTGCTTTAATGCTTTTAGTTAAACCAATTAACATAATGTGAAAACCACCAGGCTTTAGTTCTGTAGTACCTTTCGCGACAACATTTATCTTGTCTACCTGGCGCATTTCCATCATGCCATCTTTATGAACGTGCTCATGTAGCTCGATATTTTTCGCAATATCACCATTAACTTTGATTAATGCGATATCGGTGTTGCTGGTATTTTTTAATGTTAAGAATAAAGCCGATGTTGGTACACCTGGAGGTACTTCGCGCACGTAGGCATTTTCAACACTGATAGTATTTGCAAATAAAAATGCTGAGGAGGTAATTAGTGCAAATAGTACCAATAATTTTGAAAGGGTCTTCATAGATATGTCCAGAGTTATAAATAAGCACACTATTACTAGTTTAAGAATAGTAAGCAATATTTAGGTTTTAAATTGTGTGATTTAACACAAAAAAGAGTTCTTAAATTATCACTTAGATCTAATTAAAGCATTTTTAACCGCTTTAACAAGATCATCATCTTGATCTACAAAAAAGTGGTTCGCACCCGTGATCATTTGTTGTCTATAGTTTTTATTATTCTCCCCAGATTTTTTTCTAAGTGTCGCAGAGGCTAATACGCTGGGTAAGTCATTTTCTCCATATAAATCAAGTATAGGGATTTTTATTTTTTCAATATAATCACTACTTCCCATCCCGATACCAATGTATCCAACGATGGGAGTTTCAGTT
>Ga0256840_1003004_pt1 | contig 14117 bp, 11 predicted proteins | sample 355202metaG_FD_185969 | JGI IMG/M metagenome (GOLD analysis project Ga0256840, IMG submission 185969) | Hydrothermal vent microbial communities from Mid Atlantic Ridge, Atlantic Ocean - 355-202 | ecosystem: Environmental > Aquatic > Marine > Hydrothermal vents | place: Atlantic Ocean: Mid...
TACGGATCGGCTACCTCCCTATCACATGCCATCTTCTCCTGCCTGTAGCCATGGATCAGGATACCAGATTCAGAGGGCTGATCTCTCCAGTAAAATTTTCTTCATGGCCCGATATGATAGAGGCCTTCAAAGGGGGTGAGCTGGAGTGTGCCATGATCCTCGCCCCCCTGGCAATATCTCTTCGGGCCCAGGGAGTTCCTCTGAAAATTGCCCTGCTCGGCCACAGGAACGGCACCGGCCTGGTTTTATCAAACGAAATAGAAGGGCTTCAGGAACTCAGGGGCAGAACTGTTGCCATCCCCATAAGGTACAGCACACAGAATCTTGCCCTCCAGGAGATATTGAGCCGTAACGGCATGGACAGCTCCCAGCTGTCCATCGTTGAGATGCCTCCTCCGGACATGCCGTCGGCCCTGGCAGCAGGTGCAATCTCCGCATATATAGTCGGAGAACCTTATGCATCCCAGGCAAAACTCAACAACAAGGGCAGAATATTTATGGAGGCAGATGAGATCATTCCAGATTTCATATCCAGCGTCCTCATCATCTCTGAAAAATTCATCGAAAAGGACAGAAAAACAGCCAACTGGATAGTCAGCAGCCTGTACAGACAGGGAAAATGGATAGAAAGACATAGGAAAACAGCAGCGGAGATAGCGGCCAGGGCCTACGGCCTTCCTGAAGAGCTGTTGGCAACGGTTCTTGTGTCATCCAAAACCCGGGTACGTTACTCCAAGCTGATCCCATCCCGAAAGGATATTCAAAAGACAGAGCAGCTCATGATTAAGTGGAATCTGCTTTCCCAACCAGTAGAGGAAATTATCTATACTGCCTGGACAGAAGGCATAAAGACCAGACATAGAACAGTGACACGAACAGGAAACGAGAAAAATCAAGAGAGATGAAGAGACAGTTTCAGAAAATCAACAGAAAGGCCTCTATGTTCATGGAACCTTTCTGGGCTATTATCATCATGGTACTGCTCTGGCAGGCTGTGGTATGGACCGGCGCCATCCCTGCATACTCTCTTCCCTCCCCTGCCGCGGTAGCCCAGGGGCTATGGGAACTCACATCAAGTGGCAGGCTCTTTAAATCCGTGGTGGCCAGCCTGTTCAGAGTGACCTGGGGATATTACCTTGCTGCCCTCACAGCCATACCCCTTGGACTGGTCATGGGCACCATTCCTGTTGTAAGACGCACACTCAATCCACTGATCCAGTTTTTACGCCCAATATCACCCCTGGCCTGGATTCCCCTGGCCCTTATCTGGTTTGGCATCGGTGATCCGCCAGCCATCTTCCTGATCTTTCTATCCTGTTTCTTTCCTATGACACTGTTTACCATGAGCGGAGTAGCATCTATAAGACCGACCTTTATCCGTGTAGCAGAAAATTTCGGTCTCTCCCGGCGGGAGAAATATCTGAGGATAATATTGCCGGCAGCCCTTCCTGAAATAGTCACCGGGCTCAGAGTAACCCTTGGTACTGCCTGGCTGGTAATAGTAGCTGCCGAGATGATAGCAGTAAAATCCGGGCTGGGCTTTCTCATTCTGGATGCCAGAAACTCATTGAGGATGGACTACGTAGTGGCTGGCATGGTGGTTATAGGTCTCATTGGCTTGCTGCTGGATCTGCTTATGCAGCGGATGGAGCGACTTCCTGCTGTGATATGGAAGAGGCTGGAGAGATGATGGAAGCAGTAAACAGTGAAGAAGTGGCCATGATACAGATAGAGGGAATAACAAAACAGTACAGGGAGAGGCGCACCATTCCCCGCACCCCGGATCACACAAAGTTCAACGAGACAGTGACGGTCCTGGATGATATCACCATATCCATAGAGAAGGGCACATTTTTCTGCCTGGTTGGTCCTTCAGGTTGCGGGAAATCCACGCTCCTGAGGATCATAGCCGGCTTCGACTCTCCTACCAGGGGCAGGGTGACAATAGATGGCATGGAGATAACCTCCCCCTCTCCTGAACATATATTCGTATTCCAGGAAGACGGCCTATATCCCTGGCTCACCGTCCATGAAAACATGGAGATCGGGGCTAAAAGGATCGAGGATCCTGTGAACCGGGCAACTGCAATAGAAGAATATCTGGAGATGGTAGGACTTGCAGGATTTGAATCCCACTATCCTCATCAACTTTCAGGCGGAATGAGAAGACGGGCTGAGGTTGCCAGGGCACTGATTGCAAGCCCAAAAGTGCTCTTCATGGATGAGCCCTTTGGTGCCCTGGATTTTGCAACCAGACTGCAGATGCGTGAGGAGATGCTCAACGCCCATGCAATGTTCCCAATGACCATACTGTTCATCACCCATGATATAGATGAGGCCCTTCAGATTGGGGATCAGGTGGTAGTGCTTGGGAGCAGGCCCTCCAAGGTAAAGATGGATATCAAGCTGCATCAACCCCATCCACGGGATATTGCCAGTCCGGAACTGGCGGAACTCAGAAGGGAGATCTACTATCAGTTAGGGCTGCACACTGCCCTTTAATCTGCTGAAAGCTATCCCGTTTTTCAGGCCGTTCCCTGACTCATACACCATTCACCTGGCAAAAACCGCAATTCCCTTTACGGTTGTCACATTACCCGGTTCAAGTTACCCTGCCCCAACCATGAATAGGAAAACAGACCATGAACTGTTGAGAGAAGAGGATATGTCCACAGTAAGGGGCACCATGACCCATCAGGAGATCCTCTCCCTTGTAACACGGCCAGGAAGATATCTGGGTACCGAGATCAATGCGGCAGCCAAACCCTGGGACAGGACCGAGATCAGGGTCTGCTGCATATTCCCTGATCTCTATGAGATTGGCATGTCCCATCAGGGGCTGGCCCTGCTCTACGCCATACTGAACGCCCAGGAATGGGCATTGGCAGACAGGTGCTACTGCCCGGACAGGGACATGGAACAGATCTTGAAAAGAGAGGGGAAGGGGATTACATCCCTTGAACAGCGCCGAAATCTCTGGGAATTTGATATTCTGGCCATCACACTTCCCTATGAGCTATGCTATTCCAACATCCTTACCATCCTTGATCTGGCAGGGATTCCATTCTCCTCTGCCGAACGGCAGAAAACGGGCGGGACCTTCCCCCTTATCCTTGGGGGAGGCTCTGCAGCAGTCAATCCGGAGCCTATTGCTCAGCTGTTCGATGCCATTGTCATTGGAGACGGGGAAGAGGCCATAATACAGGTAGCCCAGGCAGTCCGCAGGGAGAAGCAGGCAGAAAGAGGGATAGCCTGGCCTGAATTTGCCGAGAGGCTGGAAGATATCCCTGGCATCTACTGTCCCGGCAGCTTTCAGCCCCTTTACGATGCCAAAGGTGATTTCTGCGGGATGAAACGCCTATATGACGGGCCTGAAAAAATCAGGAGGCGCATCCTGCCTGACCTGTCAGCCATTCCCATGCTAACCAGGCCGCTTGTCCCCACCATTCAGGTAGTACATGACAGACTTGGCATAGAGATAGCGAGGGGATGCACCAGGGGGTGCCGCTTCTGCCAGGCGTCATCCACCTACCGGCCGGTCAGGGAGCGGCCGCTCTCTCAGGTCCTGGAAGCTGCAGAGGAGGGGCTGAAAAACAGTGGCTGGGAGGAACTCTCCCTGCTATCCCTTAGCACCGGGGACTACAGTGCCCTGGAACCCCTGATATGCACACTGATGGACCGTTATCTCGAAAGAAATATCTCCATCTCCCTTCCATCCCTGAGGGTAGGGACCCTGACTCCGGCTATTATGGAGCAGATCAGGAGGGTCAGAAAGACCGGTTTCACCCTGGCCCCTGAGGCTGGAACCCAGCGGCTCAGAGACCTGTTGAACAAGGGGATAGATCAGGATGATCTGATTGCTACAGTTGTCCAGGCAGTTCAGCAGGGCTGGCGCAGCATCAAGTTTTATTTCATGATCGGTCTCCCTACAGAGACAGATCAGGACATCCAGGGCATCATAGACCTCTGTCACACCTGTCTCTCAGAGGCCAGGGCAGCAGGTGCAGCACGGTCTGTCTCCATAACAGCCAGCATTGGCACATTCGTGCCCAAGCCCCACACCCCATTTCAGTGGGAGCCACAGATATCTGAAGAGGAATCCAGGCACAAAATCGCTATGCTCAAGAGGGGATTGAGCAGCAAAAAATTCACTGTTAAATGGCACGATCCGCAGCAGAGTCTCCTGGAGGGGATCTTCTCCCGTGGAGACAGACGCCTGTTTCAGGTTTTGTGCAGGGCATGGGAACAGGGCGCGCGGCTTGATGCATGGTCAGACCAGATGAGAGCTGAACTCTATCTGCAGGCTGCGAGAGACTTAGACATGGACCCCCTATCATTACTCGCCCCCCGCCAGATAGACAAACCCCTGCCCTGGGATCATATCGATCTCGGAATCAGCAAGGCGTATCTCAGGCGTGAGCTGAAAAGGGCCAGGGAGGGGAAAACCACGCCGGACTGCCGGTTCGGTTCCTGCCAGAAATGTGGAGCCTGTGATCTGAAAGAGATAAAACCTGTGCTGTTTCCTGAAAAGTTGTTGAAAACGGACCAGGATATCCAGGAGGAGAAGCCCCTGATCTCCTCGGCTTCAGATGGTCCCAAAACCTGCCTGAGAAAGGATCAATCCAGGAGGTCCGCACCTTCTTGTCCGGCATGGTACCGGTTGCTTTACGAAAAGACCGGGCCGGCCCGCTTTTTGGGACACCTCGACCTGACCAGGACAATCCACAAGGCATTGAGACGGGCGGAACTTCCCATGGCCTTCAGCAAGGGGTTTCATCCCATGCCAAAGACTGCGTTCGGGCAGCCACTATCCCTTGGCATAGAGAGCCTGCAGGAGGAGATGGTTCTACAGCTTGAGTCTCCAGAACCTGCAAATCAGGTCATGGACAGGCTTAACAGGGAGCTGCCCCAGGGGATAAAGATCACGGCATGTCTCCAATCTGCATCTAAGCTGAAGATCACTACTGCCAACACAGTAACCTTTATCTGCGCCCTTAGGGGTATCGGAGTTAAAGAGACTATGGAGACCGTGAAACAATTCTCTGAATCAGAGGAGTTCTGGTGGGAACGGACCAACAAAAAAGGAAAAAAACGCCGACTGGACCTGAAAAAGGTTGTGGAAATCCGGCAGATGAAAAATGATGACAGACTGTCACCTGAGATAAAATCATGGATGGATCGGATTGGCAAGGAACTGTCAACAGACTTCAGCACAATAGTCCTTACCATCCATATAGACAGGGGACATATTGCGCCATATCCTGCCCTTCAGACCATCTTTGCCCTGACAGAACAGGAGGCAAGGCTCTGCAGGATCATCAAACTACCCTTATCATGAGATGATAACCCTCAAATGTAACTTCAGGAAAAGCCTTGAAAGGAGATAATGTAATGAATCCTGGAGCGATAATAATGGCAGGATTTTTCCTGATCGTCCTGGTGGGATGGACCATTGGCACATATAACAAATTCATAAAATACCGGAACAGAATCGAGGAGTCGCTGAACAATATAGATGTTGCCCTGAAGCGAAGAGCGAACCTGATCCCTGGTCTGATAAAGGTTATCAAAGGATATTCAGACCATGAAGACAGGATTTTTCAGGCCAGGACCGAATCTCTCAGCACCATCTCTGATCCGAAACGTCTCCACCAGGAACAGGAGATTTCTCGAGGCTTAGGAGGGCTGCTTGCACTGGCAGAGGCCTATCCGGACCTCAAGGCCAGCAGCAATTTCCTTGCACTGCAAGAGAGCCTGATGCAGATCGAGAAGGATATTCAGCAGGCAAGAAACCGCTACAACGCTTATGTGTCCCGGTTCAACACCCTTGTGGAGTCATTTCCTGCAAACCTGATGGCCCGAAAATTCGGATTTCGGAAAATGGACTACATAACCCTTGAATTGGCTACCCAGCGGGAGATGCCTGAGATATCCTTCCAGAAATAAACAGCAAACACACCCTCTTCTCCATTGACTTTCAAGAGGAGTGGCTGCACAATTTAATAAAGCGGTAAACGGATGCCGGTGCTAACCGACCAGGTCCTGGTTGAGGAGGGGCATTATGGTTTTTCTCAAGAAGGGTATGCAAAACAACAATGTCAAAAGGCTTCAGGAGCGGCTGGCCCACCTTGGCTATGATCCAGGCCCTGCAGACGGGATATTTGGCCCCAAAACCGAAATGGCAGTGCTGGCCTACCAGGAGGATCACGGCCTCTCTGTTGATGGAATCGTTGGAGGAGAGACCTGGGGCAGCCTGTTCAGCTATTCCATGCCTGAACTTCTTTCCTCTCTCCAACACCCGCCTATTTACTCACAGCTTACTGATATCTTTGGCGATTTCCTTCTACCTGGATGGCAGGAACAGAGCCTGGTCCGTTGCGATCTCTCATCAATGGCCGATGCCTTGGAACATATCTATATTGGCTGGCTGACCCCTCAGGACAAGGCGTTCGATCACAGGGACTGGTTCGGCTTTATTTGTCACAAGCTGGTTGTTCCACATTTTCAGAAAGCATTCAAGATGATGGTAGATCGCGGAGTTGCCCGAAAAATAAAGACCTGGGATGGGTGCTTTAATGTCCGCTATATGCGGGGAGCCAGCCAGTGGTCAACCCATTCCTGGGGAATCGCCATAGACATAGACGCCCAGTGGAACCGGTTCGGCCAAAGAGATTTTGCCATGGCCCCTGAGATAGCAGCCTGCTTCGAGGAGGCAGGGTTTATCTGGGGTGGCAGATGGAACCGACCGGACGCCATGCACTTTCAGTTCTGCACATTGAGATAGATCGAAAGGGTCAGGAGAAAGTAGCAGGATCCATGCCTGCTGCTATAGAAGTGAGTGGCGCAACAGGAATGTTACAGTCACGACTTAATCAAACACCGCTTCATTTCACCCATTTGGAAAGATAGTGTTTTGGAAAACCCCAATATAACCCTTTGTTGATGCATTACCTTTGGCAAAAGAAAAAATAATAGATCAGGCCATACCGACAGATCACGCTCACTGTGAGGCGATGTCAGATTAAGTATAGTTCAAGTACAATACCGTAGAGGGTTTACTTTTTTCATCCCCCCTTCATCTCCTCTACCAATACACCTTCAACGTAGATACCACATTTGTCCACCCCCTATTCTTTATTACGGGAAATCAGTTGCCATCTGGACATGATGGCATAATTCTGACATGTTTACCGTTTTCAGCCTTGAGCTGAAATCGGTAAGGAAAAAAGAAAAGGGATTATGGATGAAATCCATAATCCCCTGAAAACACTGGCGCGCCCGAGAGGATTCGAACCTCTGACCTACGGATTCGTAGTCCGGCGCTCTATCCAGCTGAGCTACGGGCGCTTCATCAACACTGCTATCTTAAAACAGGTTTGGGATTATACAGGGAGGCCGAGATAATTTCAAGCTACTTGCATAAAAACAAGTATTTCATCTTGTAGCGTCTGGCAGGTCTGGTAAAATTGCCGCTCAAATCATTATCAATCTATCTACTGCATAAAAATTGCGGATTTCATCTCATAAAGCCTGGACCAACAGAAGCTGGATCATCAGGGGATTCAGCCATAAAATATCACAGTGGAGGTCAACAATATGAAACAGCCTGTTATAACGGAAGAGTTCCTTGCCCAACTATTCCCGGCATCAAAAGCTGATGATTTTTTCGAGGCCCTTTATGGTGGAGCTGAAGCCGGGGCATTTGACATTGCACTCCTTCCTAACGGGTTCGATCCTGACAGCAATACAATTATACTGGAATTCAGGCTCACAGAACGACCTGGCAAATGTATGGCATGCAACCTTACCTATGGATTGCCCCAGGTATTTGAGCGGCACCCTGTCATAAATATCCAGGAGATAGTCTCGGAAATTGAGAAAAAGATTGCTCCATCCTGGTCAGTTAAGGGGTGGCAGATAGGCAGGACCTCAGTAATTGATGCCAAAACCAACTCCATTCCCCTTTTCATACAACTGGAAAAGCCATAATTTACAAGATTTCTTCTCTTCTCCTTGACACTGAAACTATTCAGACTGATAATTTAAATAAATAAAGCAGTAAGAAACTATTGCGTAAAAACAGGTAGTAAAAATCAGCCGATAGCAGAAAGATTGAAAAAAGGAAAGGAGGAGAGAGTATGGCCCTGGTAAAAAAGATATTGTACCCTGTAGATTTCACTGAAAGTTCCGAGAAGATAGTTCCTTTTGTAAAAGAATTCGTCAAAAATTTTGACGCTGAGCTCCATGTAATCCATGTCATAAGAAGTGCTGAAGATTTTGCAGGTTTTGAGATGGGTGCTGCATGGTATGCTGCCTTTGAAAAGGATCTCATGGATGGTGCCGAAAAATCAATGGCAAGATTTGTGGAAGAACAGTTCAATGATATCGGCAAGGTCAACACCTTCGTGGTAGTTGGCGATGTTGTTGACGAGATCATTGAATATATAGAAAAGAATGATATCGACCTGGTAACATTGGGTACACATGGTAGAAAGGGGCTGGAAAAGGTGATGTTTGGAAGTGTTGCAGAGGGTGTTGTTGGTAATGCCCCCTGCCCAGTACTTACCATCAACCCTTACAAGGTAAAAAAGATCGCCTGAAAAGCTGTCTGTCTCAACGGCGATCAACCTTATTTTCATTGGATCAACCAAGGGGAGGCATTATATGGGCTCCCCTTTTCTATACAAGCCATGACCACCACTTGATTCCTGTCTTTCCTGTAATAAACTGATCAGATCCAATCCGGACGACTTCTCTTCTGCTTCTCAACAAGGCAATGGATTGAGGGAGATCACAGGATGGTAAACTCCATTCCATCCTGCAAACCTATGCAATAACAAAAAGGAAGAGAAGAGAGATTATAGCCCTGAAATATGATGAAAACACCTTGGATTTCCGGCCATACTGAAACAGTCGACAAAAACCATTGGATCGTGCAGATCAGATGAACGGAACCGCAGAAAAAAAGAGTGCCCATGGCATAATAACCACTCATCTGAATGCAGACTTTGATGCCATAGCATCCTGTCTTGCAGCAAAGTTGCTCTTTCCTGAATTCCCTGTGGTATTGCCAGGCGGGATGGAACGTGTTGCCAGACGGTTCCTCAAAGAGAATCCTTCACTTCTCGAGATCCTTTCCCCCAGGGAGATCGATACGGCTGCAGTGCAGGAGATAGTGATCGTGGATGCCAACCAGCATGGCAGGCTCGGTCTTTTGGCAAACCTGATAGAACTACCCGGGATCAGGATTCATCTCTTCGATCATCACGATCCCAACCAGGCCACCATCCCTGCCCATAAAAAAAACATAAAGATCGCAGGTGCCAACACCACAATAATGTGTCAAATCCTCAAGAAAAGGGGAATAACCCCCACCCCTGAACAGGCTACTCTTTTGGCCCTGGGAATTTATGAGGATACAGGCTCCTTCACCTTCGTCTCTACCACGCCAGAGGATCTTCAGGCCGCTGCATGGCTTCTCGGCCTCGGAGCTGACCTGCGCGCCATATCCCAGGCAATGGGCAGCAGATTCACACCTGAACATATCAGTCTCCTGAACGATCTCCTAGACTCCGCCATTACATACACCTTCAGAGGTGAAGAGATAACCATAGCCAAGACATCTACCGTGGAATACATAGATGATTTCTCGGTCCTGGCCCATGAACTCATGGAGATGGCAGCCAAGCCTGCCATCTTCATTCTGGGCGACATGGAGGATCAGATTGTAGTAGTGGGCAGGAGCCGCAGCGAACGGATAAACGTGGGAGAGATCCTGAGCAGGCTTGGCGGTGGTGGACACAGAGTGGCTGCATCTGCAGTACTCAAGGGAGTCACGCTTCAGGAGGCGGAAAACAGGCTTATAGACACCCTTCACTCCATGTTTGGCACAGGGCCAAAGGTAAAGGATATTATGTCCTATCCAGTGATTGCAGTTCAGCCAGACACCCCTACATACGAAGTCCACGATCTCATTGCCAGGTATGGCATCTCAGTAGTGCCTGTGACCGATGAGTCAGGCGGTATAACCGGTTATGTTACCAGGAATATTGTTGAAAAGGCGGTCTATCACGGTATTGCCCTGCAGCCGATATCTGAATTCATGAATACCGATGTTACTCCAGTGGAACCAGAGGATTCCCTGGACAGGGTACGGGAGCTCATCACCCAGGGGAATCAGAGATTTCTGCCTGTTGTAACCGATGGGAAACTAATTGGAATAATCACCAGGACCGATCTCCTGGATGTCCTGAGCAGTGATCTTGCCACCCGGCCGGAGAAACTTCTTCCATCCAAGGTGCAGAAAAAGAATGTGGCCAAGCTTCTTCAGGAGAGACTCCCGCAGGAGATCGTGGGGCTGTTGCGAATAGCTGGGGAAACGGCTGAAGAGCTGGGTTATCATGTCTATGTGGTGGGAGGATTTGTGAGAGATCTCCTGCTCAGACAGGAAAACTTAGATATAGACCTGGTAGTGGAGGGGGATGGTATTACATTTGCCAGGATCTTTGCAAAAAAGATAGGCGGCCGAATCAAGGAACACAAGAGATTCAAGACCGCTGTTCTGATCATTGGAAAGGACTCAGGACTGCCTGGTTTCAAACTGGACATTGCAACTGCCCGATTCGAGTACTACGAATATCCGGCAGCAATGCCCACGGTAGCCGAATCCTCCATAAAACTGGACCTGTTCAGGCGGGATTTCACCATCAACACCCTTGCTATTCAGCTGAATCCGGACAATTTCGGCATGCTGATAGATTTCTTCGGCGGCCAAAGAGACCTGAAAGATGGCATAGTTCGGGTGCTCCACAGTCTCAGCTTCATAGATGATCCTACCCGGATCTTCAGAGCAGTAAGATTTGAAAAACGGTTTGGTTTTCGTATAGGGAAACATACCCTGAGACTCATCAAAAACAGTCTGAAGCTCGGAGTGATACAGAGGCTCTCAGGCAAAAGGGTGGCTACAGAGCTGAAACATATAATGAAGGAGCCTGAAGCTGCTGCCATCATAGAACGTCTCAACGAGCTCGGCATCCTCAGGGCGATAAGCCCCTCTCTTCAGGCGGACAGAAAGGTGATAGAACGCATCAAGAGGGTAAAGGAGGTCCTGGTATGGTATGATCTGCTCTACAGGCCGGAGCAGCCTGAGGGATGGCTTGTAGGGCTTTCAGCCCTGTTTTCCAAGCTGACTACGGAACAGCGCAAAGAGATTACAGAACGGCTGGGTTTCCAGGGGGAAAAGAGGAGTTTTTTGATATATGGGCCGGTTGAAGCAGCCCGTTTATGGAAAAAACTCACATCTGCCGTCACGGAAGATGGCAGGCAGCAACTGAAAAACAGCGATATATACGCCCTGCTTTCCCATTACACCCTGGAGGTCCAGCTCCTTACCATGGCATGGGAACAGGACAGTGACATACCCAAACAGATTATTTCAAGTTATATTACAAAGCTGTTGAAGATCAGACCTGAGATTACAGGACACGAACTCAAGGAGATGGGGTTTGAACCTGGCCCCCTGTTCCGGACAATTCTGGACCGTTTGAACCAGGCCAGGCTGAATGGAGAAGCCAGGTCCAGGGAAGATGAACTCAGGATAATAGAAAAGGAGTTCTCCCCCCTCCTATCCGCAGGAGAAAATCAAAAGAGGAAAACAGGAGATAAAGAGAAAAGATGATGGACCTAAACGATACGATACAGCGGCTTCTGCTGCTTATTCCGCCAATCCTCTTGGCAGTTACCATGCATGAGCTGGCTCATGGCTGGGTGGCATGGAAACTCGGGGATCCAACTGCAAAAAACCATGGCAGGCTCACCCTTAACCCCATAAGCCATCTGGACCTGGCTGGCACACTGGTCTTTTTCCTGACCCAAACCATTGGCTGGGCTAAACCGGTGCCGGTAAACCCGGGATATTTCAAGAACCCGCGTCAGGGGATGGTATGGGTATCCCTTGCAGGCCCCTTGGCAAACATCTTTCTCGCAGTCCTGAGCGCATTCATTCTGAAGAATCTTCTTGGCCCCATAAGCCAGATGGAGGCAGGACAATACTTCATCAAGCCAATACTACTCATGGCTTATCTCAGCATCCAGATCAACATTGGACTGGCAGTCTTCAACCTGCTGCCTATCCCTCCCCTGGACGGAAGCAAGGTGCTCATGGGCCTCCTGCCGAGGGACTTAGCCATAAAATATGCATCCATAGAGCGTTACGGGTTTATAATTCTGCTGGTCCTCGTCTTTACAGGGATAACCGGAAAAATTATAGTTCCGCTCATCCACCTTGCCAATCGATGGCTCATCGGACCGATCCTTTAGTTTAACGGTACGATGCCAGCCCAAGGCCGCCTGAATCGGGGCTTTCCGCCATCTTTTTCATGGCTGCTGATAATGAAACATGACTGTAGTTGTTTCACATAGATCTTGGGACAGTTGAGGAAAGAGAGATAGTCCTGCCATCTGTTCCAAAGGAATACTGAGGTAGAAATGGCTGATAAAAAACGGGTATTGAGTGGCATGCGTCCTTCCGGCAAACTGCATCTTGGACATCTTCATGGTGTTCTGAGCAACTGGAAGAGACTCCAGGAGGAATACGAATGTTTCTTCTTTGTGGCAGATTGGCATGCATTGACCACAAATTATGAAAAGGCATGGGAGATCCCTGAAAATATAGAAGAGATGGTGCTGGACTGGCTGGCAGTTGGCGTTGATCCTGAAAAGGCCACCATATTCATCCAGTCTGACATCAAGGAACATGCAGAGCTTCATCTCCTGCTCTCAATGATCACCCCTCTCTCATGGCTGGAAAGGAATCCCACATATAAGGAGCAAAAACAGCAGCTCAAAAGTAAAGACCTCTCAACCTACGGTTTTCTTGGATATCCGGTGCTTCAGGCTGCAGATATCATCATATACAAGGCCAACAAGGTCCCAGTAGGCGTAGATCAGCTGCCTCATGTAGAGCTGACCAGAGAGATCACCAGACGATTCAACTACCTTTATCAGGAGATATTTCCCATACCGGAACCCCTTCTCGCAGAGGTTCCCAAGCTGCCAGGCCTTGATGGCAGGAAAATGAGCAAGAGCTACGGGAACTCCATCTTTCTTTCTGACTCAGCGGAAGAGGTTCAGAATAAGATAATGACTATGGTGACCGATGTGGAAAGACCCAAAAAATCGGATCCCGGAGACCCTGAGAAGAGATGTGTTGCCTTCAATCTTCACAAACTCTATCTGCCTGAAGAGGAGATTCAGGATATCGTCCAGGAGTGCAAGGCAGCCAGCCTGGGATGTGTTGCCTGCAAGAAGAGACTTGCCAAGGCGATCATCCAGGCCATGGAACCTGTCTGGGAGATGAGAAATACCCTTGCTTCCGAACCGGGCAAGGTCAAGGAGATACTCCATGCCGGCGCAGAGAGGGCAAGAGAGCAGGCCCGCAGTACAATGGATCAGGTCAGGCAGGCACTTTGGAGCCCCGCTGCGAAATAAGGATAGAGGGCTTTCAGGGGCCGCTTGATCTGCTGCTCCACCTGATTAACAAGAACAGCATAGATATCAAGGATATCCCTATAGCCCTGGTCACTAATCAGTATCTTGCTTATCTGGAGTTGCTGCGCCAGCTTGATGTATCTGTAGCTGCAGAATATCTGGTCATGGCGGCAACCCTGATGCAGATTAAGTCCAGGATGCTGCTGCCCAGGCCGGAACCTGTAACAGGGGAAGAGGATCCGAGGATAGAGATCGTAAGACCTCTCCAGGAGTTGAAACGGCTCAAGGAGCTTGCAGACCAGCTTTCCCATCGTCCCATACTGGGAAGGGACATCTTTGTCCGTACAGGGCCTTCATGTTTAAACCCGGATAAAGAAATGGAGGGTGAACATGAGACAGAGATAGAGGCTGATCTCATGGAGCTGATCAAGGCCTTTGAAAGGATTGTCGGAAACCAGAACATATCCAGGGCGATAGAGATAGCCAGGGCCAGAACTACAGTGGCGGAACGTGCTGAAGAGATCAGGCAAGCACTCTTGGCACAGGATAGACTCAGTTTTTGGGATCTGTTGAATGGGACCAACGAAAGGGATTATGTGATAGTAACCTTTCTGGCACTGCTGGAACTG
>Ga0256840_1003005_pt1 | contig 14114 bp, 15 predicted proteins | sample 355202metaG_FD_185969 | JGI IMG/M metagenome (GOLD analysis project Ga0256840, IMG submission 185969) | Hydrothermal vent microbial communities from Mid Atlantic Ridge, Atlantic Ocean - 355-202 | ecosystem: Environmental > Aquatic > Marine > Hydrothermal vents | place: Atlantic Ocean: Mid...
AGGCGTATGGTTTCTTCTTTTTTTACTCATTGTTCTTTCCTCATTAATTGTTGTATTATAACGAAGAAATTCTACTAATAAATCAATTTATCTGTCTTAATAATGGGGTGCAGCTCTGGTTGACAGCAGAACAAATGCGGGATGTGAGTGTCAAGAATCGCTTAAATCGGTCTCAAGCCTCTGTCCTCATTATTAAATATGGATTAATGGCTTTTCTTTTTATGTTGACTATTATTGCCTTATTATTGTATTTTCAAAAAATTAAGCTATAAGAGATCTTTGCACAACTCGTGGAACGTGTAAAAAAGTTGCAAAAAAAACCACTTTACTTTAAAAAATTTGCAAATAGCGAGCTATTTGACTCATTTTTTTTCCATCATCCCAGAGCAATGCAAAGGTCTCTATAAATCCTAAATCATTAGTATCATTTTAATTAATTCAGGCATTGTGAGTTGTGGTATATCTTCTTAACTTTTATTATAAAAATATTAGCTAATCGGTTTTAAAAACTCTTGCCAGTGACTGTCATTTAGCACGCTTGAAATATTGCCTTGCCCATCAAAGATACTTTTAGCAAGGGCATCTTTGTGTTTTTGCATCTTTTGAATGCGTTGTTCAACGGTGCCTTTAGTAATTAGCTTGTAAACAAAGACATTTTTATCTTGCCCAATTCGATGAGCTCGATCAGATGCTTGAGCTTCAGCTGCGGGATTCCACCATGGGTCGAAGTGGATAACGGTATCAGCAGCGGTTAAATTAATTCCTGCACCCCCGGCTTTTAAGCTTATTAAGAACACTGGAATTTCACTGGTTTGAAATTTTTCTATTAATGCTCCGCGTTTAGCAGCTGGTGTTTTGCCTGTTAGCATTAAAGTCTCAATTCTCATGGCCTTTAAATGTTCGGCAATGATGTCTAACATTGATGTAAAAGATGAAAATAACAATATCTTTCTGCCTTCTTCAATCATATTAGGCAAGACAGTGGTTAACCAATTCAACTTGGCAGATTCATAAGTGCTGTCGATGGAATCGAGATGTAATAAGGCTGGGTGACAACAAATTTGGCGCAATCGTAACAGTGCATTGCCGATGATGATTTTATTGGTGGTTCCCGATGTTTTATCGAAAGCTTGTTTAATTTCATCGCTCATGGTCAAGCGCACCGTTTCATAAATGTTTGCTTGTGCTTCACCCAATTCGATTAGTTGCACAATTTCAGTTTTATCTGGCAACTCTTTTGCCACCTCACCCTTTGTTCGGCGTAACATAAAAGGAGAAACACGCTGGCTCAAATCAATTTGTCTTTGCTGGTTTTTTTCTTTTTCAATGGGAAATTGGTAAATGTGTTCAAACTGTTTTTGTTGACCTAAAAAGCCTGGCATAAGGAAATTAAATAAAGACCACAATTCTCCAAGGTGGTTTTCTATAGGTGTACCACTTAAACACAAACGGTGTTTAGCCGGTATCTTTGATGCCGATTGTGCGGCACGAGTTTTGGCGTTCTTAATGGTTTGGGCTTCATCAAGAATCAGTAGATGAAAATCAATTTTAGATAATTTCTCAATGTCTCGAGTCATTATGCCATAGCTGGTAATGGCAATATCAAAATCGCCTATTTTAGTATAAAGTTTTCCCCGATTGCTGCCAACTAAAAGAATGCAACTTAAATCAGGGGTAAATCTCCTGATTTCACTCTGCCAATTACTTAAAAGAGACGTTGGTACAACAATCAAGCTGGGAGAATTAAGTTTCTCCTTGTTTTTTTCAGTCAATAAGTGTGCAAGAACTTGAAGGGTTTTCCCCAAACCCATGTCATCTGCTAAGATGCCGCCTAATGTGTGTTGACTCAAAAATTGCAACCACGACAATCCTGTAATTTGATAATCCCGAAGTGTGACTTTAAGGTTCGTTGGAGGGGAAATAAGTTGTAAACCAATAGTGCCTGCCAATTCTTTGGCTTTATCTTGCAACCAGGTATCACCTTGCCATTGTATTTCTTTTTTATCATCTTGATTATTTAAAGACTGTTGTAACTGATTAAGTCGCATGATTTGACTCTTGTCCAAGCTCAAAGAATCTTGCTTATTCAGAGATTTATCATCGTAGAGCTCACTTAATGTCGATAAAATTTGTTTGATACTGTTGTGTTCAATACTGACATTGGTGCCATCAGAGAGTTTTAACGAAAAGTTTTCATTAGTGTTTTGTTGCCAATTACCCGACTTGATGGCTTTGACCAAAAAAGGTAAAATGTTGACGGTTTTTCCATCTATTTTTACCCCTAACTCCAAATCAAACCAGTCTTTGTCTTCTTCTGATTTAAGTTCAGCATACCATTGGTCAGCTTTAATTTGGTTGAGGCGGTAACTGTCATCAATTTCAATAATCCAACCTTCTTCCTTTAAAGCACAAATCAATGTCGCATAAGAGGCTAAATTGCCACCAAAATAGCGGTCATTGATGTGGTAATCATCCAGTAATGCCAGTTCATAATGCGCTTGTAAGGCATCCAGTTTTTCAATTTGACGCAAAAAACCTGCTAAACGATTAATCAATTCACTATCAGCAGCAACTTTACCCGTTGATAAATCTTCAAAAGTGAAATCTAATTTTCCTTGACTAAAGCTGATTTTGCCAATATCTAGGCTCATGATTTTTTCATAGGCTAGTGGAATAATAGTTTCATCTGTTTGAATCAATAATTTGGGTGTAATTGTTTGACTAGGGTTAATCCTAAGGGTTGTTTTCGGAGCTGATTGTTTCGCTTTGAATACCACTAAATTTTGATAAATAGATATATATGCAGAATCTAAAATCTTAACCATTTTATTAGTGATTTGCGAGCTTGTTTCAAACTGTAAAGCAGGGCGGTAGCAGTTTTTCCAAAAACACCTGCCAGTTTGTAAGATTTTTTTTAGTAAATCATCATCGCGTTTATTAACCAATATAAACGAATGTTGTTTGATGATGTGATTACGTTGTAAACGATTAAGAATGATTTCATCGGTTAAGCTGACAAATTTAGGCAGTGGTTTTTGTTGCAATAATGAACTATCCAATTTAGCTTTAGTGGCGTAGCGTTCTTCTTTGCTCAAGTAAGCTTTGTGTAATGAAATGGTAAAGTTTTTTTCCTTTTCATCGGTATCTAAAAAATAGACTAAACGATGGCGCGCCATATTAGGATAAGGGTCGTAGCTTTGTTGATTAATCCAAGTAGCTAAGGTTTGTTGAATGTTTCTGTTGGCTTGAAGTTGTCCTGTGAAAGGAGGTAATTTATCAATCCTTGCTTTAGATTCAATGACCATTGCACACAGGTGAACGCACGGTTTAGCCATCTTACAAGGGCATGTGCCTAAAGTTATCTCTGAATCAATCGGCCAATTGATGCTTATTTTATGTAAATGACCTTTATCTTCAATAACGCCATTGACCGTTTCTAGTAGTTCATCGTGTTGCCAATGAATAAGGTTGTCGGCAAGAATAATTTGCAGGGCTTGGTAGACCATGTCTTCGGAAAAAAGGGATTGGATTTGTTTTGCGGGGCCTTTAAACGCAAGAGGTATTTGCAACATGTTCACGTAAAATTTTAATCAATCGACCATTGTAGCATCATAGCAAAATTATTTGATAAATAAATTCACACCCAGCAACATAACCCCAATAAAAATTACAGACATCAAAGAGCCGACTCGTAAGAAATCTTTAACCTTATAACCCCCTGGCCCCATGATTAAGGCGCTCACTTGATGCGTGGGAAGGATAAAAGCATTTGAAGTGCCAAGGGCAACTATAAGTGCGTAAACCGCAGGGTTACCTCCTGTTTCTAGGGCAATATTAATTGCCAAGGGAACCAGTAAGACAGTGGCACCAACATTAGACATAACTAAAGAAAACACCGTTGCCAAAATTGCAATAGCAAGCTGATAAACATACTGATTGACATCTCCAAGTCCTGCAATGGTTTTTTGCGCGACCCACGCTGCGGTTCCCGTGTGTTCCATGGCGTAACCCAGAGGAATTAAACTCGCCAGTAGAAAAACCGTTTTCCAACTAACAGCACGATAAGCTTCATCAATATGAATGACGCCTGTAATAATCATGCCAATGGCTCCCGTCAATAAAGCAATGGAGAGCTTTAAATCCGTAAATATCACTAAACCTAAAGCAACAGCAAAGAAGAAAATAGCATGGGGAACTTTTTGAGGTCGCTCAAGTTCACTGGGAATGTCTCCAACCAAAGCAACATTTCGTGATTTTGTGAGACCTGCTTGGTCGTGCCATCCACCATAGATAACAAAAGTATCACCCAATCTCAAGGTAATGGCGTACATGTCTTCTCCACGGAACACTTCATCTCCGCGAGAAATTGCGACAATGGTTATGCCAAATTCTTGCCTAAAGTGAAAGTCTGATAATTTTTTACCCAAAAACCGAGAACCAGGCACAACCACCGCTTCAGAAAATCCAGCATTGGATTCATTAAAAGTGTGTTTAAACACTTTAAAACCATTGGTTTGTTTTAACCCAAAATTGTTGGCAAATGACTCGATTTCTTCCTTTTTGCCCATGACTCCAATACTATCACCTACCCATAAAAAGTGTTTGCGAGAAGGCGAAAGTATTCTGTGTCCTTCCGAGCTTAAAGCTAATACAGTAATTTTTTCTTGCGTTAAGGCTTCGAGTTCTAAAATGGTTTTACCAACTAATGGGCTGTTTTTGCCAATAACCAGTTCTTTTTTAGTGTTGCTTATGCCATAAGTTTCTTTGAAATAGTTGTCCGATTTTTGTCCACTAGAGGCGTCATTTTGAGCGTTGTTAGGCAGCAAAAAACGCCCGATAAGTAAAAAGTAAATGATTCCAGCAATCAACATCATAATGCCAATTGGGGTGACAGAAAACAAACCAAAAGCCTTAAGTGTTTCAGCACCAGGAGGTAAAGAACGGTTAGAAGTTTCGATTAAATCATTCAGTAAAATTAACGGTGATGAACCAACCATAGTGACAGTGCCACCCAAAATGGCACAAAAGCCCATTGGCATCAGTAAACGCGATAATCCGATTTTAGTTTGTGAAGAGATTCGACTCATCACCGGTAGGAATAGGGCAGTTGCCCCAACGTTTTGCATAAATCCGGAGATAACACCGACAGTACCAGAAACAACAGGAATCACCGTTTTTTCAGATTTTCCACCGATTTTCATGATAAATCCAGCGACTTTGCTCATTACGCCAGTCCTATCCAATCCCGCACCCAAAATCATTACCGCAATAATTGAAATCACCGCATTAGAAGCAAAGCCATCAAACAAATGCGTATCGGGCACCAAACCAGTCAAACCTAACACAACTAAAATCAAAACAGCAGCGACATCAATACGAATTACTTCGGTAACAAATAAAATAACCGTATAGGCAAGAATAGCCAATACCATCATCATTTCGTTGCTTAATTCGAGTGCGGCTGATTCCATGATTTAAGACTTGTTTAAATGGTAGATTAAATCATAACTCTCATGACCCAGATTAATTCCCCTGCGTTCAAACTTGGTAATCGGTCGCCAGTCAGGTCTATCGGTAAAGTCATTATTCGATTCAACATTTATAAATTGAGGAAAACGAGAAAACACATCTTGAATATGCTCCGCATACTGTTGCCAGTCGGTTGCAATATGCATGCGTGCTTGGTCTTTGAGTTTTGGCATAAGCATTTCTAAAAAAGCATCCTGAATCAAGCGACGTTTGTGGTGGCGTTTTTTATGCCAAGGATCAGGAAAATAAATATGCATGGCATCAATACTGTTATTGGCAAAACACTCTTTTAGCACTTCGGTGCCATCGTATTGATAAATTCTAATGTTTTTGATGCCGTATTTTTCAATTTGTAAAAGTAAGTGCCCAACACCTGGTGTATGCACTTCCATGCCAACAAAGTTAACATCGGGTTGCATTTGTGCAATATGCACCAATGACTCGCCATTGCCAAAGCCAATATCCACACAAACCCGATTGTTATTGCCAAAGGCATCCTTAACATTAAACTTTTGTTTTTCATCAAGTGCAAACTGGGGGAATATATCTTCAATAGCGCGTTTTTGCCCTGGCGTCATTTTGCTGGTACGCATGACAAAACTGCGAATTTTACGTTGTATATTTTCTGACATTTGTTGGTGATTATTTGGATTTTGTTTTCAAACTTGATTTTAACGCCATTACGTGTATAGTCAAAGCTATTTTAAATAGGTGTAAGTAATTATTTATGGGGCAGAAGCAATGAAATTTAAACTAGTCACTTACAATATTCATCGTGCTATAGGATTAGATCGAAGGTTTAAGCCAGAACGTATTATAGAAATACTCAAGGATATTGATGCTGACGTTGTTTTATTACAAGAAGTCGATGAAGGCGCACCACGTTCCAATGAGTTGAATTTAGCCAAAGAAATTGCTCAAGCTTGTCACTACCCACATTATCAGTTAGGTCACAATGTTACCTTGAAAAAAGGAAATTACGGCAATGCCACGCTTAGTCGTTTTCCAATCATCACAGAAAGCAATATAGATTTAACCATAGGCAATAAAAAGTGCCGAGGAGCACAATACACCCAAATACAAGTTCAAAAAAAGACCAAAAATTTAACTTTAGAAGTGTTTAATTTGCACCTAGGCTTATCAGCCATCGAGCGCCAAAAACAAGCGGGAATTTTATTTCATTCAAAAGAATTTAAAAAAATACAAGCCAAAACCCCAACAATAATAGCTGGAGATTTTAACGATTGGCGCTCCTTGTTGCGGGCATTATTTGTTGAAGGATTTGATTTTACTTGCGCCACCGATACATCAAAGCTATGGGGAGAGTCTGCCCTAAAAACATTTCCATCCTTTGCACCACGCGGTGGGTTAGATCGCGTCTATTACAAAGGTCGAATTAAACACCTAAATGTCAACCGATATCAAGACAAAACCGTCAAAATAGCCAGTGACCATTTACCCGTGGTAGTTGAATTTGAAGTATGATTTATATGCACTTTATCAACCCTGCGGTATTATGTCGTGGGGGTTAATACCATTGATAGATATTAATAAAAAATTTATCTGTTTTAGGTAAAACCCAAATCCCGATAGTGAAAACACAATTATAGAATTTTAGTTATTTAGGTTTTAATGACTGCAAAATTGTTGTCGGTATTGACTTGGGGATAGATTTAAATATTTTCTAAAATTATGGCGTAAAGTCTCGGGTTTTTCAAAACCAGAATGATACGCTACTAAGTCAATGGAATCATTATTTATTTCGAGCAATCTTTTGGCTAAATGTATGCGTTGCTGTATTAGCCATTGCCGTGGACTCATGTTCATGGATGAACGAAATTTTCGATCAAAAGTTCTTCTTGTCATGTTGGCTTTGTGTGCCATCTGATTTATTGTGATTTTGCTTGCCAGTCTATCGGTTGCCCAATCTAAAGTAGCGGCGAACTGGTTTGGTTTTTGTTGGATGGGTGTTTCGACAAATTGCGATTGCCCACCATTTCTATGAGCAGCTAACACCATTCTTCGAGCTGAATAATTTGCCACTTCGTAACCAAAATCATCGCGAATAACTTCTAGGCACAAATCAATAGCTGCTGAAGAACCCGCTGAACAACCAATAATACCATCATACTGGTATAAGACATCTTGTCGGTATTGAATGTGTGGGTACTTTTGTTTAAATATCTCGGTATATAACCAATGGGTAGTCGCTGGACGGTTATTGAGTAATCCAAGTTCTGCTAGAACAAAGACACCAGAACACAAGGATACAATTCTACCGTTGCGATTAGCTACGTTTAGAATGCTGCTTTTCATGTTGTCAGGCAGTTGCAATTGACTAAAAGACCAGCTAGGAATGATTACCATGTCGTATTTATCAAGATTTGTCACTTGCGTGACATCTATTTTAATCTGCGATTGTCCACTGGTTTTTAAAGGAGAAGGAAAAAAGCTCACCACATCGGTTTGATACCACTGCTTTATATCTTCTCGGTTAATAGCAAAAAGGTCAGTGGCACAGCCGAGTTCAAATAAGGCAAGATTGGGCGATACGACTATGGCTACTTTCTTCATTTGAGTTACTCTAATACGAAATGGCTCAATATTAACGTACAATGTCTTTAAAGCCAATTATTTAATGTTTATTTATCTGGATAATGGGTGCTGAGGTATTTACAACAAACTCAATTATAGTCTCCCAGACATAATACAGTTGCGTAAATACTTCACCAACTCATAGTATTATAGGAGAACAAAATGTCAGCGGTATCAAGACCAAAAGCAGCCAATAGCCAAGAGGCTTTGGCACATTTTTCAAAACTTATGCAATTTGAAACCGATTGTTGGGATGTGCATCACGCCATCAGTAATAATCGACAAGATTTTGTTTTATTGGATGTGCGAGGAGAAGAGTCTTTTAAGCAAGGGCATGTGAATCAAGCCATTAATTTGCCACATTCGCGAATTAATGAAAAATCCATAGCTGAATTTCCCAAAGACACCTTATTTGTGGTGTATTGTGCAGGCCCTCATTGCAATGCGACAGAAAAAGCAGCGATACGTTTAGCTAAATTACATCAACCCGTAAAGAAAATGATTGGTGGAGTCACGGGCTGGATTGATGAAGGCTTTAGTTTAGTCAAATGATAATCCGACATGCAAATGCTCAGGACAGTGAGCAAGTCTTGTCTTTAATGCAAGATTTGGCAGTTTTTGAAGGTTATATCGAAGATTTTAGAGTTACTCAAGAAACAATCAAAGAGCAAATAAATAACAGTTTTTATGCACTTATTGCACAAGAGGATAAAAAAATTGTGGGTTTATTGGTGTACTATTTTTTGCCATTCACCTATGATATGACACCTTGGTTGTTTATTAAAGAGTTGTATGTTGATGAAAATTGCAGAGGCAAACAAATAGGAAAAAAATTGATGCAAAAAGCCGAAGATATTTGCCAACAAAACGGTGGGTCACAAATGACTTGGTCAGTCTTATCCAGCAATAAAAGTGCACAAAACTTTTACCAATCATTGGGTGCTAGTCATGACAAAGATTGGCAACTATTTTCAAAAAAGGTGAAACAGTAATGCAAATAATTGTAGATATATGTGGTTGGATTGCTGCGGTACTGTTTTTAATTGCCTATGTTATGGTCTCAAAACAAATAATAAAAGGAAACTCAGTGGCTTTTCAATTGTTAAATCTGATTGGTGCTTTGTTATTTATTATTAATTCAGGATATTATGGTGCTTATCCTTCAGCAGCACTTAACATTATATGGGTTTTTATTGGCATAAATACTCTATTATCAGCCTACTCAAAGAGAAATAAAAATGAATAAAAAAATCAAATTGCTTGACTTAAGCCACACTATTTCTGATGGAATGGTGACTTACAAAGGTTTACCTGCTCCAATGATATGTGACTTTTTAGCGCGTGATGCGTGCGAAGGTGTGTACGAACAAGGCACAACTTTCCAGATAGGAAAAATAGAAATGGTGTCCAATACAGGAACTTATCTTGACACGCCTTTTCACCGTTTTGCTGATGGCAAAGATTTGTCAGAAATAGATTTAGAAGGCGTGGCAAACCTTGATGGAATTGTTATTCAAATCGATGAAGACGTCAAACGAATTACGGCGCAATTTTTTAAAAATTACGATGTTAAAGATAAAGCCGTATTAATTTACACCAATTGGTCACGTCATTGGGGCAGTGATGCCTATTTTGAAAATGATCCTTTTTTAACCGAAGATGCTGCCATTTATTTAAAACAGCAAGGTGTTAAACTCGTTGGAATTGATTGCCACAATATTGATGATACCAGTGGTAAAGCACGCCCAGTTCACACAGTACTGCTGCACAATGAAATTTTTATTATTGAACACATGACAAACTTACACAAACTCCCCGTAAAAGGTTTTAAGTTTTACGCTGTTCCTGTGAAAATTAAAGGCATGGGTACTTTTCCAGTTCGAGCATTTGCACAGGTAGGTTATTTAAGTAAGTAAGATAGAGTGCAATAAGGTTTGTGTGTTTTTAATAAATTTTTGATTTGACCAATTGCATTCTAGTGTTAATTGCTCCCAGTTATGAATTGAAATATAGGTCCATAAAATTTCAACAGCTTCTTCTATATTCCAGTTGTGATTTAACTGTTTTTCTTTGTATATTGTCTCAATTGTTTGTTGACAATAACTTCTAAGACCACTCATGCAACCCATCCAGGCAGTTGCAGTGGCTTCATCGTTTTCCTTGGTTAATAACATGGCTTTAGCTATGCTGTAAATCTCAGGGATGTAATTTCCCCAGACCTCTACCAACGAATTGAGCATCTCTACACCCGTTTTTGCCGCATTAAATAACTCCAGCCTTTTATTTAATTCTTTGATTTCATCGACGTATTTTACCGTTGCAATCATGAGTTCAATTCGTGAATCAAAATGCAAATACATGGCTTGACGTGATATGCCTGCCGTTTTTGCAATATCTGCCATTTTTGTGTTTTGTCCATTTGATTCTTCCAACATTTTCCATGTTGCTTGAAGGATTTTTTTTCTTGTTTGATTTTTTTTACTTGACATAGTGTAAAGTTTACTACAGAATCAAGCGGCATTCAATTGACACTGTGTCAAGTAATCATAAATTAATTAAAAAAAGAGAAAAAATATGAATAAAATTAGAGCAGTTCTATCAGGTATTATCTTATGGATAATGATTTTTAGTCTTTACACCCTAATCAGTTTCATTCCATTGTTTAGGCAATCAATAATTTTGCAAAATAGCATTGTCTTTATTGGTGTGATTATTTTTGTCTATTTTTCTGTATTATTTTATTTTAGGAAAGGAAAAAAAATTAGTGGTTTAATGTTAGCAATATTAATGATAATAACGGCATTGGGTTTAGATGCTTTAGTTACCGTACCAATGGTGATGATTCCACAAGGTATTGGCTATAAAATATTTTACGCAACACCATTTTTATGGTTAATGGTGGCTGAAATACTAATGTTTACCGTTTTGTTCAGTCAATTAAAAGCAAATCAAAATGACTAAATTTAAAGCACTCATAGTGCATGCGTCCGAATTTGGCTCGACCAAGGAAGTTGCCCATGTTGTTGCTGAGGAGTTCTTTCAAAAGGGTTTTGACGTTAAGATAGAAAATGCAGCAGAGGTAAAACAAATCAAACAATACGATGCCGTGATTATCGGAGCTGCTATTCATTATGATAAATGGATGAAAGAGGCAAGAGGATTTATCAAAAGATTCGAACAAGAATTGTCAACAAAGCAAGTAGCCTATTTTTTTACGTGTTTAACGCTTGTCAAAGCAAGGCAAAAAGACCTTAATAAGGTGATGAAGTACAGCAACGACATTCTATCATCGTCACTAAAAATCAAACCCATAAGCGTTGGTGCTTTTGCAGGAGTTCTGGATTATACACGCATGAAACATTTCAATAAATTTGTTGCAAAAATAGTTTTCACACTATTAAAAATCAGGCCTAAAGATTATAGACGATGGGGAGAAATATACCACTGGATTAATGAAACAATAGACGCTGTTAAAAAAAATTGCTACATTACTAGCAATGAAAACTAAAAACAAAAACTTTACCATCCGCAGGGCGACTATTGAAGATTGTCCATTGATTCTGGAGTTCATTACAGAATTGGCGCACTACGAAAAACTGGCGCATGAAGTGGTTACCGATGTTGAAACGTTAGAAAATTCTTTATTTGGCGAAAATCCTTATGCTAAAGTTGTTATTGGAGAATACAAAGGACAAGCCGTTGCTTTTGCTTTGTATTTTCATAACTTTTCCACTTTCCTTGGTAAGCCGGGGCTTTATTTAGAAGATTTATACGTCAAACCCCAAATGCGTGGCAAAGGCTTGGGGAAAATAATGCTCGCGTATTTAGCCAAAACAGCCATAAGTTTAGGTTGCGGACGCTTTGAATGGTGGGTTTTGGATTGGAATAAACCCGCTATTGATTTTTATAAGTCTTTAGGCGCAAAACCGATGGATGAATGGACGGTTAATCGAGTTACAGGAGAGGCTTTGGTTAAACTTGCGGATACTTTTGTTTAATTAATATGCCTCTTAATAAATTCAATTGCTGTGAAATAAGTTAGAAACAATTAAATTTATTATGGTGTTAACGTTTCCTGTATGGTTAGTTGCGACAATTTAGCACTTAACTTTCTAAGTACAAAACCAACTTGGAAAAATCGGAGATTTTTCCAGAGTAGGACAGAACTAAGCAATTAAGTATAGCCGTTGTTGTAAAATCGTACTTTATTCACGCTGTTTGTTTTTCACAAGATTTATATGCCAAATCAGTCTTTTATAAGAACCATTATCTAAAGCCCTTTGACCTGTCAGCATACTTGTAAAGAAAAAAGCATTATTCTTATAAACATAAGTTCCAAAATCTTCGTTCCACACAAAATCATATCCAATCCAATGAGTGCTTTTATTCGTTGGTTTTTCCGTGTGATATTCTCCTAATAATTTTCTCGCCAGAGTATTATTAATGACAAATATTCTCGGTTTGCTTTCATCAATTATCTCGTCAAGTACAATTTTAGAAATCATACATTGCTTATAAATAAAATCTTTTCCGCGTTCCGTTTTTAATAATCCTGCAACTTTCTTTTGATTGGTTTCTCGATTATAAAGCAAGTCCATATGTCCCCAATTCATTCCAGTTTTTTCCGCAACATCAAAGAATTTTTTGAAGTAGCGATAATCAACGTCAATATCATAAGTCAATTTATGAAATTCGCAGTTTATATCATTTTTTTCAATTAGCCTTTCTTTGACCTTATCAGTCATTGATGGATTAATTCCGATAAAAATGAGTCCGTCATTCGGGATTTCCGCAATCGAATTCGGTGAAAATTGGCAATATTCCTCTTTTCCAAATTCTCTCCAAAGAGCGTTTATTTTTTCTTTTACTAAAAGTTCAATGTTAATCACAATGTTTCTTGGGTATGTTTTACAACATCGTAATATACGTAATTGCGTATATCACGGATTAAAAATCATCTATAATACGCAACTTAACTTAGTAAATAAGATGTCTTGTCCGATAAGCTGATTGATTCGGTGAATAATCAATTTTAGCGGATTTTTTTATTCTAACAGTTTGGTGGTTTTGTGGCAATTGATTTTTATGGCTGTGCACTTAACTCCTGTTTCATACACTGTAAATTTATTTTCTTCATATAATACAACAGGTTATAAAATATTAAATAAATAACTGTTATTTTGGGTTGTTGACTTTAGTCAACGCTCTTAAAAGGTTGGCTAAAGCCAACAACCCTAATGAGTATAAATTATTTGTTCGGTACATTGAAAGTATGAAACAGGAAAATAGTGCACAGCCATGTTGATTTTTTTATGATTTTTTGTCAGTTCTTCCTTCTAGCTTAAACAGAATCACGTCATTGCGAGGAGGTACGACGTGGCAATCTCATCAAGCGGTGGTATTTTTTGAATAAGGGTTTAGTTGGGAGTTTGCCGCGTCGCTTCGCTCCTCGCAAAGACGTTTTTTTATTGAGTTTGCCGCATCGCTTCGCTCCTCGCAAAGACGTTTTTTTATTGAGTTTGCCGCGTCGCTTCGCTCCTCGCAAAGACGTTTTTTTATTGAGTTTGTCGCATCGTTTATTCTCTTCGCAAAGATGGTAACAATGGTCTGATTCGCTTTTGTTTGGCAAGGAGTCCACAAGGGTGAGGGTTATACATACAAGTTTTTCTCGTTCCTTGCGCTCCGAGTGGGAATGCATAACGTTTTAATTTGTAAGGTAATTGGGTTGTTTATAGGTATACACTACCACCCAGAGCATGGGAGCGAGTTTAAGATATTTTAGTCGATTGATTTATCTATTGTAGACTATTGGTGTATTTTGGGCAATTGCTTAATTGTTTTTACCATCAAGTTAATCATGGCTTGTTTTATTTAATTAACTGTCAGGTTTCACAACGTTGTTGATGTAAACCCATCTTGTTAGAAGACTTTAATCTTAACAACCTTTGTTTAAATTGGCTAGGATTTTGTTTAAAGATTTCAGGCTTAAT
>Ga0256840_1003006_pt1 | contig 14111 bp, 13 predicted proteins | sample 355202metaG_FD_185969 | JGI IMG/M metagenome (GOLD analysis project Ga0256840, IMG submission 185969) | Hydrothermal vent microbial communities from Mid Atlantic Ridge, Atlantic Ocean - 355-202 | ecosystem: Environmental > Aquatic > Marine > Hydrothermal vents | place: Atlantic Ocean: Mid...
GACCTGATGGTACGGGTGTTGCGCAGCGAACTAAGCGGCCACCGGATCGAGGCAGCGGCCAATGCCGTCATCCGCACCGTTGGCAGCTATCGCAACGGCGTCTGCCAAAACTGATTCATTGCCGAACGAACCAAAGGCCGCACCATGACGGGGCGGCCTTTGGCGTTCGCAAGTGGTGGGTGGGTCGTTGCGGTTAATTCCAATACAGCCCGTTCGTGTCTTGCGTAACCAGTCCGGCCCGCAGGCGTTTGCTGCCTTCACTGTCATTGCTGTTGATAATATCCATCAGTTTTGAAAGCTGGACATCGGACAGCATGTGAACATCTGCCAAAGGCGCGTAGCGATTGATCAACGCCATTTCGGCATCGGTGGGCGCCATCGCAAAGGCAGATGAAGCAAGGGGCGTCAGGGCGATTGTAGCGGCAGTAAGGATGCGTTTCATATCGTGTTCCTTTTCATGGTTGGTGTCGGGTTAAACAGTTGGCCTGTTGATACATCCAAGCTAGGAACGAGCCTGTCATAAGGGAAATCACATCGCGGACACGCCGACTCACGGCAATTTGGACTTGAAACCTGAAATGGCGACTTGCGGGTCAAAACCGCTGCTATAATGCGCAAACAAATCCCAACTGTTTCAAGGCGATACCGGCAAGCACATAACCTCCGCTTCCTGTGCCCACCCCGTGAGCCTGCCCAGTATCGCGGTATGACACATTAAAGTGTCGTCACAGGGCTGTGTTGACCCCGGCTTTTTACCTCACCCGATAATGAGCCATGCCAACCGCACAATGCCGCCCGCGTGAAATGCGGGCAAATTGGCGCCAGTGCGGGGATATTCCGATTCTTTACGCATAGCCCCTTGATTCCCCCCGATATGTGCCGTAATCCCTGCAACGGTCCTAGGGGTTTAGCTCAGTTGGTAGAGCATCGGTCTCCAAAACCGAGGGTCGTGGGTTCGAGTCCCTCAGCCCCTGCCAGGACCACCTTTTCAATGCAATGAATGGCAATACACCAACCGTGGCCAGATCAGGCCCCGATCATGCGGTGTCCGGCCTGCCCATGCCAGAACCCGTTTACAAACGGCGCCGGGATATCCAGCGCATCCAGTTGCGCGCGTCCGTCCTTTGCATTGGTTTCACCATCCAGAACCGCACGGAAAATTTCGGCAACGGCGACCATATCCACCGTATGCGGGCTTAGGCGGAAATGGGTTACGCCCATATCCTGCAAATCCTGCAATTCGCCGATCAGGTTCAGATAGCTGTGCGATAGCGTCTGGATTCCGTTGACTGACAGGAATTCCTGATTGTCCAGCGTGTTCAGCGGCATCCCGTCCGGATCCTGCTCGCAAACAAACTGGCAGTTGTCTTTGATCCGCCCGTGCGCCCGCGCGTGGTAACAGCGTGCCGAAAGGGCCAGCGATAGGCGCCCGAACACCTGTACCTCGGTGGTTGCGCCCAGCTCTTTGGCCTTGGCCGCCAGTATCGCAACCGAATCCCGTGGCAATTCCGGTGGCAGACTGAAATGGACGGCGCCGCGTGCCGCCAGATAGGCCATCGTATCCTCGTTATAGACATTCATCAGCGGGCCAACGCGGTAGAATTTGTCATTCAGGTGCCACAACGCGGCGCTGTCATTGATTTCCAGCGGGAAATCCTCAAGCGCGCAAAAACCGGCGATCATATGGCGTTCGCGTTTCAGCATCACCTCGGCCAATGTCGAAAACACAACCTGTTTGCCTGCTTTGGTCAGCGCGTCGGCCACCTCGTCATAATGCTTTTCGAAAAACGGGGCGCGTTTGGAACAGACCACTTCGCCCAGATAGACATCATCCACCGGCGCATCCGCAATCCGGTGATAAAAGGCCAGCTTGTCTTCGGCGCTCCAGTGAAACAGGATCGGCGCCATTGTCAGTTTGCTCATTGTTACCGCCATGTTTTGCTTTTGAATGCGCCCTGCGTTTCCTTTTGCCCTTCGGTAAGGGCCAGCAGGTCGCTGATTTGCGGGTCTTGCCCCGCCATGATGCTGTCCACAGCCTTGCGATAGGCCGAGACCACGGATTTTACATAGGCCTTGGAGCGTTGCCGCCCCTCGATCTTCAACGCGGTCACTCCGGCCTTCATCAGATCGGGCAGCAGGGTGGACAGGTTCAGGCTGATCGGTTCCTCGAAGGCGTAATAGGGGCCGTCATGCGCGGGGGTCAGATAGCGGCCCTTGCATATGGTCGGATAACCGGCGCTTTCGTTGCAGGAAAAACAGTCGATGGTGTATTCGCCCAGACGGGTCGACAGGTTGCCCGCGTCGTCCTTAATGTATTCCACCTGCGCGGCGGGGGAGCAAACGCCGTCCATGTTGGTGGACAGGCCGGTGATATAATTGGTCAGCGAACAACGCCCTTCAACCATCAACCCGTGGTTGCCAAAGATGAATGTCTCGATCTCGCAAGGGATTTCATCGGCCATCTGTTTGATTTCCGGGACCGTCAAAATCCGTGGCAGAACCACCCGTTTTACATTGAATTCGCGGCAATAATAACGGATCGATTCCGGGGTCGAGGCCGCCGCCTGCACCGACAGATGCAACCGGATATCGGGGTGTTTGCGGGCGATGTAGTCGGCCACGCCGATATCGGCGACGATGAACGCATCCACCCCCAGCCGCGCGCCTGTATCCGCGGCCTCTTTCCACAGATCCACCTTGCCGGCGGGCGGAAATGTATTCAGCGCCAGCAGCACCTTGGTGCCGCCCACATGGGCATTGGCCACGGCCCTTTCCAGTTCGGGCACGGTGAAATTCAGGCCCGGAAAATTGCGGGCGTTGGTGGCGTTCTGAAAGCCGCAGTAAACCGCATCGGCCCCTGCATCCACAGCGGTGCGCATCGCCGAGGGGGTGCCGGCGGGGCAAACCAGTTCCGGTCTGATCATTGTGTTTCCCGTTTTTCGTTCATACGTCTAAGGGCCCTCAGGGCCGCATGGCCGGGGCGTCCGAACATATCCGCCACTTCCTCGGCGATGCTGTTGTCAATGTCGTCCAGCGCATTGCGCAGGCAAACCACGGCTTCGGTATTGCCGGTGATGGTCAGGTTGCGCGAAAAGAACAGTGCATCCCCGTCCAGATCACCGTCAACCAGCATCAGCAGGTCCAGAAACCCGCCTGAAATACGGGCATCATGTTCGGGTATTTCATGGCGCCTGCGTGCCACCAGCATCAGGTCGTCCGGATCGGGCCGCAGCAGCATGACAAACGGCAGGTTCACCGGATCAATCACGAAAACCGCACGATAATGCGGGCCTAGGCGGCCAAACATGTCGGGGTTGTTTTCCGCGATCCTCTGCACGATACGGCGCAGCACGGGTTGCAGCAAAAACAGCGGCGCAGGCGGCGCCCAACGCGGGCGTCGCTGCAAAAAACCGGCAATGGCGGGCGTGGATTCGGTATGTTGCATGCGCGCGACTGTAGGCTGCTGCAACATATGCGCCTTGATATTAATCAAGTGCCCGACATGATTCCGCGTATTTCTTTGGAATATAAGGAGATTTTGGTAGCGGGAGAGGGACTTGAACCCCCGACACGCGGATTATGATTCCGCTGCTCTAACCACCTGAGCTACCCCGCCGGACCGAGGCTGGATTTATGGGACAGGGGCGGTGCCGTCAAGTGGAAAACAGCACCACCCCCTGATCTATCTGTCTTTCGCTACTGCGCCCAGTTCAATATAAAGTCTTTTGGCCAACTTAACGAGGTGGTCAGGCGCACCGTTCGGGTTTCGCCCGGTTCAACCGCCATATCCCACGCCGCCAGACCGCGCACATCGTCCACATCTGTTTCCGACGGGTTCGGTCGGATGCGGGTGCTGACCACCAGATCCTCTTGCTGGGAATAGGGCAATGCGTATAGCGCGCGGACCTCTTGTGGTTTACCGGTCAGGTTCTCGATGGCGAATTCCACCACATCCTCGCGGGTGTTGCTGGTGGTGATAATGCCACTGTCGCCGGTTTCCTGCCGCAGGGCGGTATAGGTCAGCCGCACGCCCTCCATTGCGCCAAAGGGCAGGTCGGTTTCGGCCCCGGCGGGGATCAGGGCAATATCGCTACGGCCGATGAAGGCCCCGTCGCGGTAATAGGACGCCATGCCGGGCAACAGGGGTTCACCTGTGTCGTTGGTAATGGCCGCCATGACGAATGCGGTTTCATCCCTGCGCGGGATCGCCAGCAGGCTGGTCTCGATCGGTAGATCAAAACTGTCCAGCACCAGTTGCACGGTTTCGTTGTTCTCCAGCGTCACCTTGCGCGGGTAGACATAGCGCAGGCTTAGCCCGTCGAATTGGGCCGAGGCCATGATGACGGCTTCTTCAACCATCACCGGTTCGGCCATGGCCATATCCGCGCCAGATGCCATTCGTGCCGTCGAGGATAGCTTGGCCACGGGCGCATTTTCATAGATCGTGGCCAGATTGCGCCCCGCATCGCTGGGCGCTGACTGCGAAAACGGGTTGGCGGTGGACAGAACCAGATCAATATCGGCCCACGCTTGCCCCGTGCCCTGTTCCACCACCACTTTGCGTTCAACCGTCAATGACGGGTCATCGCCATAGGTCAGACGGAAATCATAATCGACGCTCCAACGCGCGTTATCGACAATCCGCGCCACTTCGAAACTGGCACTGACCGGTGTGGTCACCTCGACCGAAACGGCCATCATACCGCCCTGACCGGCGGGTGGGGACAGGCGGGCGAACAGGCGTTCGGCCTCGGCCAGATCATCGTTCAGGTCGCGCAATTCCTTGTTCAGGTCGCGCGATTGCTGTTCCAGTTCCAGCCGCCGCACAATCGTCGCTTCGGCCTCGTCCCGCAGCATCTGCGCCAATGCGCGAAGTTGTGTCGGATCGGCATTGGCCAGTTCGCCACCGCTGACAGATTTCAAAAACCCCGTCTGCGTGTCCAGCGCGGCTAATTGCAGGTTCACCGTGCGGGTTTCAATCTGCTTTGCGGTGATGGCATCCTTTGCGGCCTCAACCGCCGCCTTGGCCTGGGCCTGGGCGGGCGACAGCAACGCATCTTGATCATAGGTCACATTGTCCAGATAATTGATCGCCCCGATGGTCACCCCGTCACTGACCTTCAGTTGCGGCGGAGTGAAGTTATAGCCGGACAAATCATAGGGCAGCAATACACGGTGACTGCCAGCGGGCAGGTCCACAGCAGCGCGATAGGTCACGCTGGCCCCTTCGGAATAGATGGTGGCGGCTTTAACATTTAGCGGCGTGGTGAAATCGTCGGCCCACGCGGGCAGTGCGATGAACGAGGCAGAAAGACCCAAAAGAAGATTACGCATGAAAACACCTGTTTGTTAGGTTTGAAAAGTCGGTTACTATTCTTTGACGTATCTTATCCTATAATCCTTGGTGAACCCTATGAAAAAACTTCGACATGCGCGAAAATGATAGCGCCCGACCTGGTGGGCGCAGAGTGCTTGGGGTTTCGCATATGGAACACTATTGCATGCCTGACCCTACCCCTTGATTGCAACGTCGCTAAGCGCCCTCCATGGGGAGGTCGGGCGCTATCATTTTTGCAAAATGACGGATGCTTGCGGGATGGGTGGTGATTCAAAACCAAAAAGGGCCTGGCAGAAATCATCCGCCAAGCCCTGCCATCAATTTCGCAATATCCGATAAATCAGCGTTTGCTTAGAATCCGGTTCACATAAACTTCGGCGATCTGCACCGCGTTCAGCGCAGCCCCCTTGCGCAGGTTGTCCGACACACACCACAGGTTCAGCCCGTTATCAATCGTGCTGTCCTGACGGATGCGCGAAATAAAGGTGGCGTAGTCGCCCACACATTCCACCGGCGTGACGTAACCGCCGTCCTCGCGTTTGTCGATCACCATGATACCGGGGGATTCACGCAGAATGTCGCGGGCTTCGTCCTCGTCCAGATGGTCTTCGAACTCGATGTTGATGGATTCGGCGTGGCCAACAAAAACCGGCACACGAACGCAGGTCGCGGTGACCTTGATGGCCTTGTCCACGATCTTTTTGGTCTCGGCAACCATCTTCCATTCTTCTTTGGTGCTGCCATCATCCATGAACACATCAATATGCGGAATCACATTGAACGCGATCTGCTTGGTGAAAACCTTGGGCGGCTTGTTATCGACAGGATTGTAGATCGATTTGGTCTGATCCCACAATTCGTCAATCGCTTCCTTTCCGGCCCCCGATACGGACTGATAGGTCGAAACCACCACCCGTTTGATCGTGGCGCGATCGTGCAGAGGTTTCAGCGCCACAACCATCTGCGCGGTCGAACAGTTGGGGTTGGCAATGATCATCTTGTTCTTGTAGCCCTCGATCGCATCGGCGTTCACCTCGGGCACGATCAGCGGGATTTCAGGGTCATAACGGTACAGCGACGAGTTATCGATCACCAGGCAACCGGCCTTGGCGGCCACGGGTGCATATTTCTTGGTGGCGTCAGATCCCACAGCAAACAGCGCAATATCCCAGCCGGAAAAATCGAACGTGTCCAGATCCTGCGTCTTGAGCGTTTTATCACCAAAGCTGACTTCGGTTCCCAGCGAGCGGCGCGAGGCAAGCACGGCAAGTTCGTCCACGGGGAACTGGCGTTCGTCCAGAATATTCAGCATTTCGCGGCCCACGTTACCGGTGGCCCCAACGACGGCGATTTTATAGCCCATGACGGGTCTCCTTTATGGGAATCTCTTTGTAACGCTGCGCTGATACCGCAAGCAGGCCGCGGGGGAAAGGGGCAGTTGGTGCGCAGATGCGCGCCTATGACTTATCACTCGCCTGTTGACATTCTCCTCCGCAACCCCGATATGCGGTACATCCCGAGCGGTCGCCGCGTGAGCAGCCCGCCTTTATTGGCAGTCGGGACGCCCCAAGGTGCGATAACCTTTCACCAAGTTCCCATTCACGCGGGGTTCTGACGGCCACACTGGTCGCAACCTCAGACGTTGGCCCGCAATCGGGCCTTATGCTGATTCCATCGGCAGGCCCGTTTTGTGCCGCCGAAATATATGAAAGGGTCATTCCTTGACCACATTTGCAGATCTGGGCCTGTCGCCCAACATCCTGAAAGCCGTTGACGAAGCCGGCTATAAAACCCCCTCGCCTATTCAGGAACAGGCGATCCCGCTGGCACTGGCCGGCCACGACATCATGGGCCTTGCCCAGACCGGCACCGGCAAAACCGCCGCTTTCGGCCTGCCGCTGATCGAAAACCTGATGAGCGACGGCTACAAGGCCCCGCCGAAAAACACCAAGGCGCTGATCCTTGCGCCCACCCGCGAACTGGTCAACCAGATCGCCGAAAACCTGCGTGCCTATGTGCGCAAAACCCACCTCAAGGTGAACCTTGTGGTGGGCGGCGTTTCGATAAACCGCCAGATCCAGAACCTGTCCAAGGGCACCGACATCCTTGTCGCAACCCCGGGCCGCCTGATCGACCTGCTGGATCGCCGCGCCATCTTCCTTGATAAGGCCCGTTTTCTGGTGCTGGACGAGGCGGACCAGATGCTGGACATGGGGTTCATCCACGCTCTGCGCAAAATCGCCCCCCTGCTGGGCACCCCGCGCCAGACCATGCTGTTTTCGGCCACCATGCCCAAATTGATGAACGAAATCGCCGGTGCCTATCTGAAAGACCCGAAAAAGGTTCAGGTCTCGACCCCGGGCAAGGCCGCCGATAAAATCACCCAGACGCTGTATTACACCGCACAGGCCAACAAAACGGAATTGCTGAAGGAATACCTGAACAAATCCCCCGATGGTCTGTCGCTGGTGTTCTCGCGGACCAAACACGGTGCGGAAAAACTGAAGCGCACATTGGAAACGGCGGGTTATTCTGCTGTGTCTATCCACGGCAACAAATCGCAAGGCCAGCGTGAACGCGCGATCAAGGCGTTCAAATCCGGCGAGGCCCGCGTGCTGGTGGCCACCGATGTTGCCGCGCGCGGTATCGACATTCCGGACGTTAGCCACGTTTACAACTACGACCTGCCCGAGGTGCCGGAAAACTATATCCACCGCATCGGCCGGACCGCCCGCGCCGGCAAGGGTGGCGAGGCGATTGCCTTTGTTTCCGCCACCGAAATCGGCTATCTGCGCCAGATCGAAAAACTGATGAAGATCGAAATTCCGGTCGCTGGCGGCATCCGCCCGCAAGAGGAAAAGCCGGCGCCCCGTGGCGGTGGTGGCGGGCGTCGTGGTGGCGGTCAACGTCGCGGTGGGGGCAAACCCCAAGGCGGCAATCCTTCCGGCGCGCCCCAGGGCAACAAACCCAAACGCCGCCGCAACCGTCGCCGTAAACCGGCGGCCTGATTTGCGGCTGTCCCGCACCGGATGCGGGACCTCAAACCAAAAGGCCCCGCATCCGGTGCGGGGCAACACCAACCTTGACCAGTGCGATTTGCATCACCACTTACCCCATATGGTTCGTATTTTTACCCGTCTTTTATTCGTCCTATTGCTCGGCCTTGTCGCGTTCATCGCCTATGACCGCTACACTCAGGAACCACCGCCCCCTCCCGCGCCGCTGACCGAACAGATCGACCATATCCTGATCGAAAAATCCGCCCGTCGCATGACCGTTTTCCGTGATGACCAAGCCGTGCGAACCTATAAAATCGCCCTTGGCTTCGCCCCCGCAGGCGACAAGCAACAACAAGGCGATGGCAAGACCCCCGAAGGGAAATTCACCATCACCCGCCGCAATCCGAACAGCAAATATCACCTGTCACTGGGCATTGATTATCCACAAGCGGACGACATCGCCCGCGCAAAGGCGGCAGGGCTGGATCCGGGCGGAGATATATTCATCCACGGGCAGCCCAACGGATTCGGAAAACTCGCAACGATTCCCACAGACTGGACCGCAGGTTGCATTGCCGTTTCAGATGCTGAAATCGAGGAGCTTTGGCGCGTGGTTCAAACCGGAACTACGGTGGAAATCAAACCTTAATTCCCCAGCAGGGCAATCGGCGCATTCACATCGCGCACGAAATCCAGCGGTGCCTTGTCCTTGGCCACGGTGCTGCGTTTGAATTCGTATACCATCTGCCCGTTCTCCTCTTCGGACGCAACGATCAGACACTGATACAAATGCCGCGAGCCGTCATACAGATCGACCAGCCCACGCAGATGCGGCGCATTTTCCGCGTCCAGGGCAAAACCGGTCTCCCAAAACCGCAGCACGGGGAAAATCTCGTCATCGGTATGCACCCGTAAACGGCTTTTGCGTTTCAGATCGCGCTTGCGGGCTGCTTCCAGCCCCTCGCGCACTTCTTTTGGCAGAAATTCAAACATCGCTCGCCCACCCAGTTTCCTGCCCCTACCTTGCCACGGTGTTGGTAAAGGTCAAGTTAAGAATTTGCGACAATGCGGATCAGGTGTTGTTATCCTCGACCAGATCGACCCCGACCACAGGGCGTAAAACATGTGGTTTATCAGGGTCATACAGCGCCGAGTCCTTGAATTCCCGCACCTCGCCCAATGCTGGTCCGACCAGTATCAATGCCGTGCGCGTGATCTTTTCCACCCGCACTTTCTTGCGGATATCCGTCAGGGTGCCACGCAGAATCATCTCGTCCGGCCAGCCCACGCGATAGGCCACCACCACAGGGCAATCCGGCCCGTAATGCGGCACCAGAACGCGCTCGATCTCGCGCATGTTGCGCACACCCAGATGGATCGCCAATGTGGCGCCGGTGCGGGCGAAATTTTCCAGCGTTTCGCCTTCGGGCATGGATGTGGATTGCATGGAAACCCGCGTCAGAACAATGGATTGCGCCACTTCTGGAATGGTCAATTCCTGCCCCAAAGCCGCCGCCGCCGCCGCATAGGCCGGCACACCGGGGACAATTTCGTAAGGGATGACATCGGCCCGCAACCGCCGAATCTGCTCGGCAATCGCACCATATAGCGACGGATCACCCGAATGGACCCGCGCCACATCCTCGCCCCGCTTGTGCGCGGCCAGAATATCGCGGTGGGTGTCGTCCAGCGTCATCGCCGCCGTGTCCTTGACAATCGCCCCCTCGGGCGCACCCGCGACCACCTGTTCGGGCACCAGCGAGCCCGCGAACAGGCACACCGGACAGGCCGCAATCAACCGCTGCGCCTTGAGTGTCAGCAATTCGGGATCCCCCGGACCCGCACCGATAAAATAGACTGTCATATTCCGTTTCCTTTTCAATCCGGCACCGTCCTGTCTGGACGAAAATCCGTTGCATTCTGCCACCTTGGAAAAGAACTACTAAACCGGTTTAGTGGATGTATTTTCCAAGTTCTTTCAAACTATTATCCAGATTATATTGGTTAACAGCCGATCATTTAACCGGGCCACCCGGCCAGATCCCCGTCAATTTTCCGCGCATAACCACGCGGGGTAAACATTCGCGGGCCTTCGCCCAGTTGCGCCAGTCGTGAATGGCTGGACCCAACCAGAACAACCGTCAGCATATCCACCTCGTCCACCTGCAAATCCGCCAGATTGCGATAGCGGATATGTTCCTCGGGTCGGCCCAGAGAACTGGCCAGCATCACCGGCGTATCGGCGGGGCGGTGTTGCAACAGAATGTCCCGCGCCTCGGCCAACAGAGTGCGGCGACGTTTGGACACCGGATTGTAGAAAGCAATTACAAAATCCCCCTCGGCTGCCGCCTTCAGGCGCTTGAGAATATCCTCGCGCGGGGTCAGCAGATCGGACAGGGAAATCGCGCAGAAATCATGGCCCAGCGGCGCACCGGCCCGTGCCGCCGCCCCTTGCAATGCCGAAACACCGGGGGTCGAGACCACCTCGACCCGCCGCGCCGCATCCGACACGCCATGCGCGTCCGGCCCACGGTCCAGCAATTCAAACACCAGCGCCCCCATCGCGTAAATCCCCGCATCGCCGGAGCAGATCAGCGCCACGTTTTTCCCCTTGCCTGCCTGTTCCAGCGCATAACGGCAACGGTCCTCTTCCCCGCCCAGCGGGAAATCCGAGCGCGCCTTGCCAGATGCCAGCGGCCCCAGCAGGTCAATATACAGCCCATAACCCACCAGTTCCTCGGCCTGCGCAATCAACTGGCTGGCCTCTGGCGTGCGCCAACTGTGCTGCCCGGGGCCAATGCCGACAATCGACAGTTTTCCGCGTTTTCGCCCTTTTTCACCTGTAACAGGCTCTAGTGCCCGCGCGATCGCACAGGTGCAATTCGCCGTTTTGCGTTTCTCGACGGCAAGTTTCGCATCCATCCCCGCCGCCATCAAAGCCGCCGCTTCCGATACCCCGTGGCAGCCCACTTCGGCAAAAACCACCTCGGACGGGTTGGCCAGACGCGCCGCCTCAGACTCCAGTTCCGCCGCCGTGAACAACCGTAAAGGCACCCCCAACCGCCGCGCCAGTTCGTTCATCGCCGGCTCATCCGCCTTCAGGTCCAGCGTATTGACCGATACAATCGCACCGGCAGAAATCCCCGCCTGATCCAGCGCGCCTTGCACCAGATCCCACAGTTCCGCCGGATCAGCCCCGCGCGCACAACCAACGCCCAGCGCAAACCGCTGCGGATGGTAGACAAGCCGTGTGTCAGAGCCTGTTTCCGGCGCCTCGCTCACTACCAGTTCCACCGCGCCATCGGGATCATCCGGCAGATCAAAGATCGCTTCGCCCACCTGCCGCGCGCCACCGCCGTTCAGCAGCGCCATCATTACGCCCTTGGCATCTTCGGGGTTGGCCAGCCGATAGCCCGCCGGCGGCTCGTCCAGCGCAACACCCAGCGCCACATCGCCCGCCGTGGTCACCGCCGCCTTGGCCTGCAATGCTTCGGCAATCTGTCGCGCCAGCCGGTTCGCCCCACGATGCCCGCCCAATAGGGGCACCACCACCGCGCCATCATCCGACACGGCCACCACCGGCGGCTCTACCCGTTTATCCGCCAATACCGGTGCCACCGCGCGGATCAATATCCCCGCCGCGCAGACCCCGACCACCGGCGTGCCACTGGCAAAAAGTGCGCGCACATGGTCCAGCGCATTGGGGAAAAACGCATCGGCCACATCCACACGGCCCTCGCGGCCATGCACCACCGCGCCCAGCGCCCGCGCCACATCATGCGCCACGGATTCACCTGCGCGGGACAGGCAGATAACGACAGGTTTCAAAGCCACGGATCGGCCCCCTTTGTGATAAGTATCATTGAAAAATACGGTGCTTTTTGCGGTGCCTCGGCCAGCGCCATCCGCCGTTCCTGCACCAGCGAGGCCCGCTCGATATAATGCGCCCGATCCAGCAGGCCCAAACCCTCGATCACCTGCCGGACACGTTCCAGATGCCGCCCGACTTTCATGATCACCACAGAATCCGCCGCCGCAATCAGCACCTTTAGCGCCTCATCCTCCAGCGGCCCCGGAATTACGCTCAACACTTCGTTGCGCGCGGCCAGAGGCAGGCCCAAAGCCGCTGCACTGGCCGTCATCGACGTCACCCCCGGCACCACCTCGACCGCAAACCGGCCCGACAGGCGGGCATACAAATACATGAAGGATCCATAGAAAAACGGATCTCCCTCGCACAGCATTACCACGTCCAAACCAGTCTCTAACGCGGCTGAAATCTCGTCTGCGGCCTTGTCATAGACCGCCTGCGCCGGACCCCGATCCACAACCATCGGCACGTCGATCCTGATCTCCTGCACGCCATCGGCCAGCAACTCCGCCGCAATGCTTCGCGCAAAACTTTCACTACCAGCCAGCGCCGGATAGGCCACCACCCGCGCCGACCCGATCAACCGCGCCGCCTTCAGCGTCATCAGCTCCGCATCCCCGGGGCCAAGGCCGATGCCATACAAGGTTCCACTCATCGCTTGATCAGGCTCCACTGTGTCACCGGCCGCAACGGTTTCCAGCCGCTTGACGGCCCCAACGGCTCGACCCGGCTTGCCGCAATTTTCACCAGATCACCGCCAAATTCCCGATGCAGCGCAATCAGCACCGCCTCGCTCTCCAGCGTCACCGCATTGGCCACCAGACGGCCCAGCGGGCGCAAAGTTTCCCACGCTGCTGAAAACACCTCGTGGCTTAGCCCCCCACCGATAAATATCGCATCCGGTGCTTCCAGCCCGTCCAATGCCTCGGGCACCCTGCCGTCAACCAGTTCCAGTTTCGGCACCCCCAGCGCCAGCGCATTCGCCGCCGCCATCGCCCGCCGGTCCGCGCGCGGCTCGATCCCTACAGCCCGCGCATAGCGCGCGCCACGCATCCACTCCACCGCGACCGAGCCACAGCCACATCCGATATCCCACAACAACGCCCCGCGCATCGGCATCAGTTTTGCAAGGGTCACCGCCCGCACTTCCTGCTTGGTCATGGTGCCGTCATGCTGGAACAGATCATCCGCCAACCCCGGCACCCGTGGCAACAGCGCCGCATCGGGCGCGGCCACACATTCCACCGCCAGCGTGTTGAACGGAGGCACCACATGGGTCCAGCTTTCAGCCACCCCGTCAAACCGCGCCTCGTCCTCGCCGCCCATATGCGCCAGCACAGTCATCCGGCTTTTGCCAAACCCCCGCTCGGTCAGAAACGCGGCAATCTGTGCCGGCGTTTCTTCACCCGTGGTCAGAATCAACAACCGCTGGTCCGGCTGGATATAGGCAATCATCTGCTCGACCGGACGGCCATGCACAGTCAACGTTTCCAGATCCGCCATAGACCAGCCCATCCGCGCCGCCGCCAGCTGAAATGCCCCGACCTGCGGATGGTAAACCACTTCGGACGGATCAATCGCCCGCCCGATTTTTGCGCCTACCGAATACCACAGCGGATCGCCCGACGCCAAAACTACCACCCGCTTGCCGCGATTGGCCTTCAGCGTGTCAATCAACGCATCAAAGGGCGAAGGCCAACTGACCCGTTCGGCCCCCGACAGCCCCGCCAACGCATGATGCCGCATCCCGCCGACAATCACCTCGGCGGCCTCGACCACAGCGCGGGTGGCAGGCGTCAGCCCGTCCAGCCCGTCCTCGCCAATCCCGACAATGTGCAACCAGGGTTTCATGCCGCCCTCTCCATCTTTGTTCCGCAAATATCCCCGCCGGAGGCATAGAATC
>Ga0256840_1003007_pt1 | contig 14108 bp, 4 predicted proteins | sample 355202metaG_FD_185969 | JGI IMG/M metagenome (GOLD analysis project Ga0256840, IMG submission 185969) | Hydrothermal vent microbial communities from Mid Atlantic Ridge, Atlantic Ocean - 355-202 | ecosystem: Environmental > Aquatic > Marine > Hydrothermal vents | place: Atlantic Ocean: Mid...
GGCTTTATGCTGAATATCATTGCTGGGCTTATCGCTTACTCACTTAAAGACAATAAACCATCGTTGAGAATTACGAGCGAAGAATTTAGTATGATGACTGTTTCTTAAACAGATCTGAGGTTATATAGTGTGATCTTCTACAGCTAATAACGCAAGCAAATTTCTGCATCTTGAATGATCACGGGTATAAATACCTTTAAATTTAGGGTTGGATTGAATCGCTGACATCATCGCCATAAATAACACGGTTCGGATCTTGGCGCGACCGCCTCGGATCCTCCGTTTGCCACAATAGGCGCCACTTTCTCTATTCATCGGGGCAACGCCTATCAGTGCGGCGATTTCTTTGCGGTTAAGTTGCCCTAGTTCGGGTAACTCACTTAATAGGGTATAAGCGACTATTTTCCCCACGCCTTTAACGCTGAGTAATATAGTCATTATTTGTTGCCATTGTGGGGTCTTTTCTATCAGACCATCTAGCTGTTGTTCGATGCGTTTTATTTCATTTTCAAGCGTTTTGTTTACTTTATTCATCGAGCGATGTAGTTCTACAGGTAAAATGGAGAGCCGGTTCTTTTCCATGGTTCTCATTTCGACTAGCTGGCCACATCTTATGAGTAAGTCACTGATCTGTTTTATGTTATCGGCTTTCAATTCTGTTAGTTTAGGCTGCATGGCTTGGCCATAGTGCGCTATCATTTTGGCATCTAACTTGTCAGTTTTAGCGAGCTTTCCCGTGGCGACAGCAAAGTTATGGACGTGATAACTATTGGCGATAACTATCGGTAATTTCGCTTTAGCCGCTGCACAGGCAAAGGGGTATTCTAATCGGCCTGTTGCTTCGATGATGATTCGAGTCGGTGAATGCTTTTTAATGCGTTTAATCGCTTGTTTAATCCCTTGTTGTGTATTGTCAACGGCGAAGTATTCACCCAGTGGGCGTATATAAATATCCAGTTGGTGTTTACCTGTGTCAATACCCACATTGATTTCGTCTGTTATTTTCATGATATGATGACTCCTACTTGCTATACGGGTTCTGAGACCCCAATGACTGTTCGAGTTAAATCAAATTGAGTTATGCAACGCTCACACTTGTTATCGGTGTTACCTAATTAATCAGGTATAGCCTTCGCTCCATCGAGCTATTGCATAAAGGCCTTTAGTTGCAGCTAAAGGTGGGTCTCAGTTTGCCCGTTTTTTTGCTTGAGTTTAATCATACAATTAGCTCCAGCGGACAGTTTAAAGCGTCACTTTAAACTGCCGCTGAGCAAGGCGTTAGGTGAAAGAATGAATCCACAGGATAAAAACCGAAATATTTATATTGAAAAAGCTAAATTTCAGTTCGAACAAAAGAATAATTTCTTATCCGCTGTTTTTTTTATAGATACGTATAATCAGTTTATTCATTTTCAACCAAATGCAGTACCAATATCTCCAAATGAAATATTTTTAGAATTCGAAGAAAGTGAATATATTAAAGCTTTAGAAAAATCCAGAGACTTGCTTACTAAAACTGCCTACGTTGGCGCCGCAATTTGGAATTATAATGATTCAATGACCGTAGAAGGTGCAAAGGAAAGAATGAGAACAGAATATCCTGGTTTTTCCGAAGAATGTTATAAAGCTGCTGAATCTCATAGCATGCAACAAATGCGATAAAGTCGCCTAATCGGGTAGCCAAGGGTCTCTAACCCTCAGCCCCCACAACACCCTGCATTCGGCTCCGCACAGAAAATCAATGGGTGGTAATCAATGGGGTCAGAGACTCGATTGATTTTCAATTACCACTTACCAATCACATTAAAAAACACACCTCGGCTATCGTAGTCTAGGTTTGTTAAGTCATCTGAGAAGTCGGTGAAGTTATAACCCACACCGGCTTTAACATGGTCACCTAAGTGACGGTAGACTGCTAATAACATGCCTGCACGGCGATCTTCGGCTTCACGAATATCTAATACTCGACCTTCTATTAAGGCATCCCAATGTTTTACTACATGCCAGTCTAGGCGTAGAACACCTAGTTGCGCGGTGCTATCAAACCAGTCACCACTACCTCGTCCTGCACGTAGCTCACCTTTGCGAATGGCGTATTTAGCACCCAGCGACCAGCGTGTTGATAAATCATAGATACCATCAATTGCAAACACATGACTGCGTTGTTCAAATTGATTCTGTGAGCCACTTGCTGTGAACTGGTTTGCTGGTGATTGATCAGATAAGAATTTATATTCCAGCAACATATTAAATTTGTCATTATTCACTGGGCGGTAGGCATAGCCTAAAATCGCTTCAACAAAGTTGGCATCTAGAAAGCTGCCTCCGTCACTGTCACTAAAGGCCAAATCAAGTGCTCCACGAACACGCCAATCTGGTGTCAGTTGATATGACAAATGGTTACGAGTGGAGATATTATTGCGCACATCATTATTAATTTCATCACGGCGTAATTCTAAGCTACCGCCATATTTGATGGCATCTTGGGCGTAATCTACCGCTAATGTTGCAGCCCGTCGTTTTATCTCACCACTGCTATTTTGATTTAAGCGACCGATTTCAATTCCAAGACCGATTTTCCATGATTCATCAGGTGTTAGATCTATCCCGTAAGCATGCGTTAAACCATTGCCATTATCACCATGCAGGTATTGTTCTTCGCCATAGACACTTACCCAGTCTGAATAACGCGTTCGCGCACCAGAAACCAGCTTGCCTTGTCGATTACCAATGCCCGTATTGGCATTATCGGGATCAAGTGCATAGTTTAAGTATGTCGTTGTGCGATCTGATAAACGATAATCTGCACCAATAAGGGCACCAAAACCACCACTTCCTGATGAGATTTCACCGTTCATGCCTAGGCGATCATTAATGCGGAAATTGCCCCCTAAACCACCACGATTATTTCTATGGCGGGCATCACTATGATGAAGCGTACCTTGAACAAAGGCATGCATACCCCAATCGGCATCACTTTGATAATTAGCTTGTAATGCTAAATCAGTTCGGTCACCCACATTATCAGTAGTCGTATTTGTGTCATCTTCACGTTTATCACCTCGTAGACCTGCACTTAATGTCCAAGTATCATTTAGCTTATGGCGATAATCAATTTCAGCCGTTTCAGTATCAAAACCATTTTTTTGATGCGTAAGATCGACTTTAAAATCTAAACTATCTTTTTCAGTTAAAGGCAATGTCAAAGCCCCGCCAAACTGTTTGGTATCGTAGGTTGTTAACTGACCCGGCGCTGAAAAACCATCATCACGATTACGTGCATAGAAATGTCCGTTACCATCCCTTTCAAAGCCAAGATCATTTAATCTAAAGCCACTTTCTAATTGATAGGCATTAGCTGACTCATTGTTATTTGTCGGATTAATTGCTGTCGGAGAAAAGGTAAAACCACCATCAAAGGAACCATTTGATGTTACACCCGGGCCTTCTGTTCTAGCTGCTTCAAGGCGTAGATAGGTTTCTGGCGTTTTACGGAATAATACATCTAAGCCACCCAGATTCTGATCTTGCTGACCTTGCTGTTGGTGTGAGCCTGTGATGCCTAAACGCACAGAATCATTAACCCAATGCGTTGCTCGACCACCCACTGCTAGATCTCTGATCCGTTCTAGGCTAGCAATATATTCATAATCCACCACTAAATAAACAGGATGGCCAATATAATTGCCTGCTCGCACCAATGCACTATCATCAGATGCTGATGGCAAAGGTCGCGTTAAAGCAATTCGCCCTTGGATGGCATCTTCTTGATAATCCTGACCAGCAACCAGCGTATTAACGCTTAATACAATGCCGGAATCTTTATCACGCACTTCAACTTGCACGCGTTCTGAACCGGTTACAATATCTTGGTGACCTAAATAAAATAACGTGCCGCCTGTGCCGCGGAATTCTTCACGTGTTGCTAGGGTGCCCGGTTCAGCGGCAAATACATTTACATTTGTTTTACTTTCACTATCTGATGTAATGGCTTCACTATTCCAATCCACCACTGCACCGTATAAACCGCGGTTAATTTGTGCTAAGTCGGTTTCTTGTTGCACAATTTTGAAGTTACCCCACATCGCTTGTGAGCGTTCATCTTCAATCTTGGCGTAGAATTTACCTTGCGTAGGCGCATCTTCAACTAGTGTGCTGTCATCACCATAGGTTGGATAGTACTCACTATCGCCTAAACGACGTAATAGTGCACGTGGATCTTTATCCATAAAGGTTGAGAAGATATCTCTTAGTGGCTGTTCACGGGTATCGGCACTGGCTGTCACCGTATATTTATTACGCCACTTACCTTTGGTATAAAAGGCCAAACGACCATCCACAAAATTATTGTTTGCAAGATGTTGCTTATCTTGAGTGACTTCTTCAGCCGCACCATGGCTACGGTAACGTCCTGCCGTAACATCGACTAAACCCACATAGAACCAGTCATCGTTTTTGAATTCAATATCACGCCAATATAAGGCACCGTTGCCTTGTGCATCTAAAGCCGCAACTTCAATAGTATGCCGACCATTCGGAATAATTTGTCTCACCACAAACTTGCCATTTGTATCAACAGGCACTTGCTGCCCCATTACCACAATCTGATGATTTGCTGGCACTGCATCGCCATGCACGGTAACCGTGCCACCACTAACAGGAATTGATTGACGTGCTAAACGTGTCTTACCATAGGCAATCATTTCACTTTGCTGGGCTGTTAATTGATCATCTTCAGGCAAATCATGTGCAACAGCGCGCCAGAGTGGCAAAGTCGTTGTTTCATCAAATCGCCCTTTTTTATCATAAACCCGTAGCCGATATTGCATCTCTTTTGATGCATCCGTGGGCACAGCCCATTCACCTGTCAGTGAATCACTCAATGCGACAACAGCTAATGGCTCACCTGAAACGGATCGACCATCGGCAAAAATACGTACTTCAGCATGATCAATCCACGCTAAATAATTACTATAAGCCTGAAATTGAATAGTTTCGCCTGCCGTTGCTGTCGCTTGCCAAGCACTCACATCCAACATCGGTTTATCACTCAAATTATCATATTGCAAACGCACATTAGTTTGAGACAATGCAACATCAGTGCAACGCTGCACATCTTCACCATCTTTAGCACCATTATCTACAGGCTGACCATCAATGCTGATTCTAAAACCGCCAGCAGGTGTTGAAACAGGCACGGCTTCGCCACTACAAATCAGGCGACGATTCATGGTTGATGTTTCTACTGTGGTTACTTTTCCAGGCACAATATCGTCATACCAAATAGCCATTTCTACACGGCGGTTTTTTGCCATTCCCGCAGGTGTTGAGTTGCTCGCTATGGGCCACGCATCACCTTTGCCTGATGTGGTAATCGCACTGTCTGACAAGCCCAGCTCTTGTTGAAAATAAGCTGCTACGGCTTTAGCTCTCGCTTCAGATAAGGCTTGATTGTCTTTAAACCAGCGCTGTGTTTTCAGTGATAAATGCTGATTGTCGGTATGACCAACAAAGCTTAAACGCACATTCTTTTTATCTTTTAGTTCTTCAACAAGTGCTACCACACGGGTAATCACAGCAGGATCAAGATTCGCTTTAGCCGATCTAAACTGCGGTGATGTTGTTGTAAGCTTCAGTTTCACTGCTTTTAGTTCATCATCGGCATACACTTGAGAAGTCGCCATTGGAACAGGTGGCAACGCCCATAATATAGCCGTTGACTTAGGCAATATACGTTCAACATTTTCCGCCACATCGGTGATGCGAACACTGCTGTCATCTGACATCGTTGCTTGATCACGCCATCCAGGGTTCTGACACTCTTTTGGAGCATCTTCACCTTGCTGTACTGGACATGACTCTTCAGCAAAACTATTAACGCTGAATAATGCTGCGTGCGCTGCGATTAAAACGAACCATAAAGAGCGTCTCATGGCGAAACCCTCCCATCTGTTGACCACACAGCGGTGTCACCATCGTGCATAATCACTTCCTGTTCAACGGTTAAGGCATAATTACTGCAATCACATTGTTGCCATAATTGTTCTAACTGCTCAGTAAATACCTGCATTTTTGCTTGTGCGTTAGATTTTTCTTCACCGTCAGCCAAACCATAACTTAAACGCACTTGTGATGGTTGTTGTTTCATAATATCAATCAATTCATCTAGCTGATTGCTAGCAACAGCAGTCAATTTCTCGCCATCTTCACTAAAGGCTGTGCGATCAATATCAATTCGCAATACACGATGCAAGGCCGCACCAAAATTAAGCTTAACTAACTTACCGCGTGTTAAACGAACAACGCGTGGGTTTTCAGTGGTCACCCGATAACCTGATGGTAATGTGCGTGTATCAAGTTTCATCAAGAAATTAGACCCGTGAAGCTCATTTGGCACATCGGCACAAGCGATATGGAAACGCCCATAATCATCGGTTGTAATCAATAAACCACGTGGCGTAACAACCCGAACCCCAGCCAAACCTGGTTCACCTTCATCTTGGTAACCATTGATATTTTTATCGTCAAACACCTTACCAATTAAATCTGAACAATCGAAAAGTGGATCAGGCACTAAGCGCACAGTGGCAACAGCAACATTGGACAATGTTAATTCAGATGCAGCGTTAATCGCCCATGTTTCATTAACATATTTGCCTTCCGAAACACCTGCGCCCACAATGGTAATTAAGCTAATAACGCGTGCTTCATCAACCGCTAAATCTGCACCCGACCACGTTAACAAACGACCATCTATTGTTGGCTCAATCGCCACACCGTTAACTGTTGCAGAATCTTCAATATATTTAAAGCCCACGGGTAATTGATCACGAATAGCAACATTTGTTAATACTCGACCCGATGTATTGGTCGCCACTAATGTATACGGAACGAGATCACCACGATACACCTCTTTTCGTGGTGTGGTTTTCGTCATCACTATACCCCCATCTGTTACAAATGGATCAATCGGGATATGGTTAGTTAAAATAGGTGCTGAGACACCATTAGTAACGACAAACTCAAAGTAATACTGTGTACTATTACTACCACCTTGAACCATGCCCTCGCATGCCGCTGGATTATGTAGAGGAACAGTTAAAGCGGGTTCTCGTGAACTAATTTGTACCAAACCTGGCACAGGTGTGGCGCCAACATTTAACGGCACACCATTTGTTCCGGCCACACACACAGGAATTATTTCTGAAGGCGCTGGGATATAACCATCCGGATAACGCGTAATTTCTAATGTATAGACACCTGACGGGAAATTATTTTGCAGGAAGAAGGAATATAAACCATCACTCCCTGTAATTTGCACAGGTGTTGCTCCCACCAAATGTGTTGATGGATCAAAGCCGCTTGGCCCTGTCAGGGTAACTTCTGCTCCGGCAACAGGCACGCGTGTTAACGAATCATAAACAACACCGGAGGGATCTAATGGCAAGTTTTGCTCGGTAATATTATCTGCTGAACGTAACGTAATTCCCTTGATTTGACTACCGAGAACCTGCCCTGCATCACCGCCAGAAAAGGCTTCATTAGATAAAAAGTTACCATCTTTCCTAAAGGCAATATCAAAACCTGTTCCTGTCGGCAAACCAGCTTCATGCCCAGGACAATGTAAATTATCAAACTGATAGAAGCCGTCATCATTAGTTAATATTCGGCAAATTTCTACGCCATTTTGGAATAAAATAGCCGTCCAATTAACTTGCCCTTCTAAGCTATCGCCTGTTGGGCGCACACGAACACCTTTGCGATCCATATAGACATAACCACTAATAATGGGCGGAATTAAACCTAATACTTCTGAGTTTAATTCGCCAAATAAATAACCATCAATAATGCCTTGTGAACTACCAATTAACGCTTCTGTGATTACAATATTAGCAATCGTATTTTGATACGGTTGACTGCCAAACGTAGCCTCTGCATCCCCACCCGCTATACCTGCTGTTTCTTTACCATCCGTAAATAAAAGCGAGCCATCTGTCGCTCTTGGCAAATCGGTATGCGTTTCAACTAATGTATATATGCCTGGAGGAATATCACTAAAATTAAAGAAACCACTCGCAGAAGTCTTTGTTATACAGTTGCGGAATGTGCAAACATCCACTCCACCGTCTGTCAGACCAGAAAGTGTTACCGTGATATTTGCAATGCCTTGTTCACCTGCTTCTTTTTGACCATTATTTCGACCACCAGCACTGATATCGGCATAAACAAAACCTTGTAAACCCACACCAGGAATTGCAGTCGCCTCTAACTCACCAAAATCATAATCTGTGAGAAAGCTACCTGCTGGCAGGCTATCAATATGGAGCGTATCCGTTAACTTACTGCCCTCTTTAACAACATTCTCAATACTATCTAAACCATCAGCATATAAAGTCGGATGCGTTTCTGTAATCGTGTACCCATCACCATTATCCGGCGGAATATTGCTAAAGAGATAATCACCATTCGCATTTGTTTGCACACTTACTTCGACAGGATTTCCGTCTTCATCTATACCTGTCAATGTTAAGGTTATACTTTCAATTCCCGGTTCGTCACCTTCTTGAATACCATTATCATTACTATCAACAAACACCGTTCCTGCAATAGATGAGGTGGTTGGAATATTCCCTCCCTCACCAAAGTTATAATCTGTCGCAACATCCGTATTGAGGAACTCAATTGAACTATTAATATCATTAACAGACACGTCACCATTTGCTAAAGAACCATCCGTGTCTTTACCATCAAATATCCCTGCTGGTTGTGTTTCTTTTACGGTATAACCCGCACCATCTGATGCAGGTAAACTAGTAAAGATATAATCTCCGTTCACATCGGTTGTTGTTATCCGAGCAATTGATTGACCGTCGCTGTCTGTGCCAGTCAGTCTTAATGTGACATTTTCAATGCCTGTTTCACCACCATCTACCACACCATCATTATTAAGATCACGATAAACTTTGCCAGCCAAACTACCGCCAATTTCACCAAAGTTATAACCAACACCTGCCTGAGCAAGCGGTACAATTATCCCTGTAAAACTATCCGCTGCAACCACACCTGTTGGCACACCATTTACCGTTCCCAGTGCTTCTTGCCCATCTCGCCATGCTGGGGGATGAGTCTCTGTGATGGTATAACCCACACCATTGCTCGGCAATAAGTTAATAAAGTTATATTGACCATTCACATCAGTGACCAGCACACGATTAACCGGATCACCCAAGTTATCTGTACCTGTTAATGTAATCGTTACACCAGAAATGCGTACTGTTTCATCCGCATCTAGTACACCATCATTGTTAGTGTCTCCCCAGACTAGACCAGAAATACCCGGCTGAGGAATTTCACCAAAATCATATTCTACTAATGCAGTGTTAACCGCTAATGAAATACTTGTATGCTGATCGCTACTTCGACTTCCAGCTTTAACTACATTAAGCACACTTTCCAAACCATCCGTAAAGTTTGCAGGCTGTGTTTCTGTAATTGTATAACCCGCGGCTCCACTTGGCGCCAGATCATCAAATAAATAAGCACCGCTAGCATTTGTTGTCACCGTTGTATCAACAGCATTGCCGTATAAATCTGTACCTGTTAAGCGAAGCGATACATTTAAAATACCGGACTCAACGCCATTTTGTAGCCCATCATCATTAAAATCGCTGTATACCGTACCCGCGATAGATGATTTTTGAACGGTTACCGTACCCGGATCACTATCATTCGATGGATCACGATCAATACCAAATGTGGTTACAAAAGCTGTATTGGTAATTGTTCCCCCAGCAGGAAAGACTGTAAGTCTTACTGGAACAGTGACTGTGCGTGTATCACCATTTGCAAGCGTACCAAAGTTACATTCAAATGTTGTTTCACCAGCCAATCCTGTACATGAACCTGCCGACGGCACGGGAGAACCAGTTAGTTCCATTCCTGCTGGTAATGTATCGGTTAAATCTGTAAAAGGCGCATCTCCCGGTCCATTACTGCTGATCACTAAGTCCCAATTAAAAGGTTCAAATACACTGACTGTTGGTTGAGAAGGAGCTTTTGTTACACCTACATCTACCAAAGCGCGTACTACTGTATCTTCACCTTCAGAATTATTTCCTGCCACAGTGTCATCTTCATTAGCACTTATTGTTGCTAAAGTAGAATGCGTATCACCTGTGCCATCGGGTGTTGAGTCAACTCTAAAATATAAATAGCGAACTAATGTCGTATTTGACGCCATACCTGCTGGTTGTGGACAATTTAATGCTAATGTTGCCCCCCCCACAATATTTGTATCGGTATTGTCACAGGTTGACGTCCCGATAAGACAGCCTGCTGCTGCTGCATCATCACATAAGAATTTTAATGTCTTTCCTACTTTAGGTGTCATCAAAAAGTCTAATTTAACCCCTGTTGCAAATGAAGGACCTCGGTTAGTAATCACTTCTTTGTAGATAATAATATTATCCATTGTGCCAGGAAAAGCACCCGGTGCAGGGGTATAACCTATCTCATGAAAACCCGCTTCTTCATCGTTATTTATCAATAAATCAAGCTCTGCTGGCTCAACAGTCAGTGTTGTTGTTTTAAAATCAGCCGCGGCATTAGCACCTTGATCTGTATCCGTTGTGGCGGTGGCCGTATTGTCCATCGTCCAACCCACATTGGCTACATCCCAATCAGGTCTAATTACCATGGTCACTGTACGTGTTGCATTTCGAGCAAGCGTACCAAAATCACAATCTAGTGCATTTGCACCACCTATTCCTGTTCCAAAAGCGTCACATGCTGCACCGTTACTGGCTGCTGCTGAAATAACGGTGAATGTTTTACCTACAGGTGCAGTCGCAGCAAATATATCTCGTAATTTGACGTTTAACGCTTCTGCCGGACCATTATTTCGTAGCGAAATAACATAGGTTGTATTAACGCCCGCTTTAACTGTGGCGGGCGTTGCTGTTTTCGCTGTGACTTCAATATCAGCGACATCGGCAGCCGCAGCAACGGTAATCGTTGTTTCATTCGATATGTTATTGCTTGGATCGTCATCACCTAATACTTCTGAAATAACGCTTGCCGTATTTAGATGGTTACCACTTAAAAATGGTCGTGTTGCGGTGAAGCTAAATCTAGCCGTCTCACCTGCTGAAAAGGTTTTGCCATCGATGAGCTTACAGGTCACCAAAGCAGCAACAATAGTACAGGTAAACTTCGGATCAACTGCTGTCATTGCAACTGCCGTTGTATCAGGCGCCGCGCCCACTACAGCCGATGCATAATTAGGAACCGTATCCGTAATAACAATCGCATTATTGCCACCTATCGCAGTGAGGTCCTTTGACCCTGCCAAACTAGTCAAGGTTAAGGTGTAAGTAATGGTATCTTCCAGCAAGGCTAATTCACTGTTACCACCCGCATCCGCTGTTTTTGTAAGCGCTAAATCCGCTATCAAATTAGTGCTGCTTCCACCCACAGTAACTGTGTTATTGCCTAACACACCTGCATCTTCTAACCCACCAACATCTGTTACGCTGGCCGTATTAGAAAGCACGCCAGCATTTGTTGCCGTAGTATTGATAATTAAATCGGTCGTTGTTTCATCCAAGGCTAAATCGGTAGCATAAGTACAAGTAATTGTTTGATTTAGCGCTACGCCTGCGGGCGCACCACACGCCCAACCCCCACCTGAACCAACACTTGATACATAGGTTTCACCGTTCAATACCTCAGTTACAGTCAAAATACCTGTCGTTGCCAAAGGCCCATTATTAGTAACCGTTATAGTCGATACCATCGGCGAGCCCTGTGCAACAGGGTTTGGAGTTTTACTTTTTGCGATGGCAATATCAGCACCATTAGGCACAATACCCACACCCGCAATAGTCGATGAATCATTACTCGCATCAGGATCGGGCATACCACTAGTATTGCTTATTGTTGCAGCATTACTGAATACCCCACTAACTGGAGCTGTCGCCGTAATCAGAATATTTTGAGTGGTGCCGGCAATAAACGGCGCAGCATTATTACAGGTAACGAGTTGCCCAACCTCACTACATGTCCAACTTCCAACCGGTGGAGCGCTAACAAAGGTAAACCCTGACGGCAATAAATTATCAATAACACGTGCACCATCAACATCAAAAGGACCGTTATTGGTTACGGCTAGCGTAAAAACAGCAGCCGCGTTTCCAATGGCAGGGTTAGGATTGACTGTTTTTACAATGGCAAGATCAGCACCCGCAACAACGTCCGTATCTTCTGTTTGCGTATTATTATTTGGGTTTGGATCGCCTGTTATTGATGAAACAGTAACAGAATCCGTAATCGTGCCCGTGACATTAATTGCAGCACCAGCTACTTTCCCCGTAACCTTGCCCACAATAGTAATATTAGGCGCAGTAGCTCCATTAGCGATACTTGAGCGAGTACAGGTGACAATTTGACCGGCACTACCGCATGACCAACCACCACCCGATGCAGAAACAAACGTTACATCAGCTGGAAGCGTATTTGTTACCGTTGTTGTTGCCGAGGCATTGGGCCCTTGATTATTAATAGACACCGTATAGGTAACATTTGCCCCTGCGGTAATGACCGCACCCGTGTCACTGATAGTCGTTACTAAATCTGCGCCATCATCAATCGTAGTATTTTGAGATTCATAGTTGTTATTACCGCCTACTTGAGCAATATTAGTATCACCATCAGCAGTTATGGTTACTCCCACATCGATAGTTGGGCCTGTAGCCGCTGTTGTTTTTATTGTAAATTTAATTGTAGTGGTTGGCCCGCCTAAGCCATTACCCACTAAATCACCTAAAGTACAATTCACTTGGCCCGGAGCCCCGCCATCATGAACACAACGACCATCATTAACCGAATCAAATACAGCTGTTGCCGGAATAGGGAAAACAAGCAGGGTATTTTCTGCTGTATCTGCAGAACCGTTGATCACCTTGGTTACATAAACTATTTCCCCTGCTCGAATGGCTGGGTCAAACCCTGTATCTTCGGTGAATTGAGATATCTGAACGTCAACCGCGAACGCCGCTAAAGGCATCAATAACAAAGCTAAAAACTGGAAAATATTTTTCACGATTTATCCCTAAATAATGTAGAACCAAAATAACCTTTATTCAAATGCTGGCATCAGAATATGCGGAATTATGGCACAAGTGTGGCTAATCTACCATTTTTAGCTGAACCTAAGCTGAACGACCTTGTATTTTATACTGTTATTTTTTAGTTTTTGTGGGTCGTTGCCAGCCTTCAACTGTTTTTTGTTCACTTTTTGTGAGTGTGAGTGCTGACTCTGGCGCATCTTTACGTAGCGTTGTACCTGCTCCAATTGTTGCGCCAGACTCTACTGTTATCGGTGCAACCAACTGACTGTCAGAGCCGATAAATACATTGTCACCAATGGTAGTCCGGTGCTTATTCGCCCCGTCATAGTTACAGGTGATAGTACCTGCGCCGATATTTACATTTTTACCCATATCCGTATCACCAATATAACTGAGGTGATTTACTTTTGAACCTTGGCCAATATTGGCATTTTTGGTTTCGACGAAATTACCAATTTTGGCATTATCGGCTAATACCGTTCCGGGTCTTAAGCGAGCAAAAGGACCTATATTTACATTTTCACCCACTTGACTGTAATCTATCATACTATTCGCTAGGATTATTGCACCTTTGCCAATAACTGACTCTTTGATAATACAATTTGCACCAATTTCAACATTATCTGCAATGGTAACATTGCCTTCTAAAATAACATTCACATCTATGGTTATGTCCGTACCTGTTTTTACTGTGCCACGAATATCTAGTCTAGATGGATCGGCTAATGTCACCCCCCTCACCATCAACTCATTGGCTAGCAGCCTTTGATAATGGCGCTCTAACTCTGCCAGCTGTTGACGCGTATTCACGCCAGCCACTTCGGCATTATCATCACAGCAGACCGTGTTAATTTTTAAGCCATCTTCAACCGCTAATGCCACCATGTCGGTTAAATAGTATTCACCTTGGGCATTATTATTACCCAGCTTGCTTAATGATTGACTGAGCCATTTTGCTGGTAAAACCATAATGCCACTATT
>Ga0256840_1003008_pt1 | contig 14102 bp, 12 predicted proteins | sample 355202metaG_FD_185969 | JGI IMG/M metagenome (GOLD analysis project Ga0256840, IMG submission 185969) | Hydrothermal vent microbial communities from Mid Atlantic Ridge, Atlantic Ocean - 355-202 | ecosystem: Environmental > Aquatic > Marine > Hydrothermal vents | place: Atlantic Ocean: Mid...
GGCCCAGTCCCGGCAAATCGAGAGACAGATGGCCGCTGCTGTCAGTAGTGACAGTGCGCAGACCTTTACGGCTGCCGTCATCATTCAGCTGATAGAGCACCACAGGCTGGCTGGCCAGTGCGGTACCTGAAATGCCGCTAGTGACAGCGACATCTAATAGCCTATTGCCGATCACAAAAGACAGCGGGCCGGCTTTGCTGATGGGGTCGCTGCTCCAGGTTCGGCCATCGCTGAGGCTTGTTGACTTGAGGCTGTAGAGCTGGCCGGGAAGATTGGGTAGCTGAAAGTCGGCCAGGCCGGATGCATCGGTGCTGACATTGAAAATCCAGGTATCTTTGCCATCGGCGCCGCGTTTGTAGACGCTGACCTTGTGCGCGCCGATGGCGGTATTGGTCCGCCCGTCAATGGCCTTGACCTGAACGTTGCCGACCTTGAAAGCAAGGTTTCCGGTAGCGTTGATAGGCGCAGAATAAACGGCAAGAGAGCCATGCTCAGGAAGCGTTCTCAGCTGGTAGCGGGTGCCCTGGCCCAGTCCCGGCAAATCGAGAGACAGATGGCCGCTGCTGTCAGTAGTGACAGTGCGCAGACCTTTACGGCTGCCGTCATCATTCAGCTGATAGAGCACCACAGGCTGGCTGGCCAGTGCGGTACCAGAAATGCCGCTGGTGACAGCGACATCTAATAGCCTGTTGCCAATCACAAAGGTTATCGGATCTGCTGAGGTAATTAAATTGCTTTTAATTCTACTGCCACCAAAAGGACTTCGCGTTTTAAGAAAATATTGTTGACCGTCCGCAAGACCGGCAAGAGTTAAAGTAACGATTCCCTGGCTATCAGAAACTAAGTTTTTTATCCCTTTTTCAGAACCATTGGGTAGTTGCTCATATAAAGCCACGCTATGATCAGGAAGTAGCTCTCCTGTCGCACCACTAATAAGAGTTGCTGAAACATTATGAACTTCGGCATAAATTTTGTTGGCAAACAAAATCATTATTAGAAAAAAAATGCTTGTTAAGAATTTTAAGTATTGGTTTGTCAAAACTTTTACATTCATATGAAGTCCTGCAGTAGAAAATGAAATATGTAGTTGATTCTAGATCTTTAAACGTATTTAGATGTATAGCTGATCACATAATATTTGGTTTATATGTCAGCTGACCTATTGCCTTTAAGTTTTGTGAAAAGGTTCTGAATTTGTCAGCTTTATTAAAAGCAAGGGCTGAATTTTTTTTAGCAAATAGTAAGCCATTAATTCATGAGGAGATGGTTTTATATTATGTGGATTTTTATGGAGGGGGATAAATTGTTAAATGCTTTTGATTTATAAGCTTTAGTTGCAATGGATAGTTAATTTATTATAAGTTTTGATTCAAAGAATACTGGAGAGAACTCCTGAAGAATATATGAATTGGTAAATTTCTTAGCTAAAAGTGTCAGGAGTTGTGTGGTTTTTATATTAATGAGCTAGTTTTATTTATCTTATATTTATGGTGCAGGTTCATGCTTTTCGATGCAGGGGAGATAAAATAAAGCTATCTAAGCTTTACAAATAAAGAAGTGATTTTAGAAAATATATGGCTTAAAGATGTCGTATTTATCCGACAACAAAAGTAAGGATTCCCCTACAGGGAGGTGGATAACTTTTTCGAAATAGGTTAAAAATTATTATTTTTAAAAAAACTGTGACACAAAGCGATAAATAGGTGATAATTATTTGAACTCCATCACATAAATAGGTTTATTTATTGAAAAAGGTATCTTTTGCTTTGTTAAAGTTTATGTCTTTATAAAGTGACAGATATTTTGAATTCAAGTTATTAAATAAATGATATAGCCGATTCTAAGGTGACGGAAACCTAAGCTAATCAAGTTTTTTTAATGTATAGAGATTTATAATGATGAAAAAAAAATTAATAATAGGCCTTTTGGCAGCGGCATGTGCAAGCACCACGGTCAATGCATCACCAATTTTAGAAACTGGAGATACTTCGTTTGGAGACCATACAAACGATTCGGTATCGTTTTATCTTAATGATTTGCCTGAGCATTCAGAGGTCACTTTAAACTTTGATCTTTTTATATTGGATAGCTGGGATGGTAAATCTGCTAAATATAGCGGGCCAGATATTTTTGGCTTTAGAATTGATGGGGTTAAGTATTCATGGACATTCCGAAACTATACGGATGGCGGTACTGAATCAAACCCCGATACCACTGGAATCAAAGGAGAATATAATAATCAGGTTCCTGTTAATGGGGATTTCGAAAGATTTTTTGATGATTATCAAGATGGGTTTACAGTTCCCCATACTGGGAAAAACTTGAATTTAGAATTTTTTGGCTCTGGGTTGCAGGAAATCACTGATGAGTCATGGAGGGTTCAGAATATTTCTTTAAAAACGGTAGAACCTCAGATAGGAGCTGATGAAGAGAAGCGTAAGGCTTTTATACGACGATTTTATCAGTTGGTACTTGATAGAGAGCCTGAGGCAGGTGGGGTTGATTACTGGCTGACTCGGTTGGAAAACGCCGATAGCAGTGAAGCCGCTGGAGAAATTGCAAGAGGCTTTTTTGTTAGTAATGAGTTTAAAGAGAGGCAAACTGCTGATGGTGATTTTCTAGATATTGCCTATCGTTCCTTTTTTGATAGAGAAGCTGATTCGGTGGGCAAGCAGTATTGGATGGATAAGCTATCTTCAGGTGTAAGCCGTCAAGAAGTTATTAATGGATTCATAGCTAGTCGGGAATTTGTTGATTTGGCAGCCAGTTTTGGTATTGTTTCACCTGATAATGGTTCTCTTTCGCAAATAAAGAGTTTTGTACAGCGATTCTATATTAAGGTGCTGAACAGAGAGCCTGATACGGCGGGTTTAGATTTTTGGGCGGCGCAGCTGGCTGATGGTACTAAAACAGCTGGAAATATCGCGAGAGGTTTCTTTGATAGTTCTGAATTCATAGACAGAAAAATTGCGGACGATGAATTTTTGGATATTGCTTACAGAGCGTTTTTTGATAGAGAAGCTGATTCAGCAGGAAAGCAGTTTTGGATGGATAAGCTGACTTCAGGCGTAAGCCGTCAGGAAGTTGTTAATGGATTTATAGCTAGCCAGGAGTTTATTGATTTAGCTAGCCGGTTTGGAATTACAGCCAACTAAATTTGAAAAATCTGATATATACAGATTTATGCAACCGAATCTTTGGTTTGGGTTAAGTGATACTAATCTCTTTAACCCAGGCTAATGAGGTTGCTTTTCAAAAAATAAGATCATATCACTGTTAATGAAGAGCTTAAGTTAACAAAAGGTTGTATGGCTTTTTCAGCTAGAATATTGCTGATATTGAGTTCGCCGTCATTATACCTAGCGAATATAGCAATCAGTTTGAATATGACCCTTCCCGTAATGAAGAAGTGTCCTTGTGACTGTTCGGTGGCTTTCAATATAGTTGTCGCCTAAAGCTGTAAAATTATGTAGCCTCTTTTCTTTCCTTTTTAGTTTTTTAATATTTCCCTATTGTTTCTTATTTCAAGCTGGCCCCTTGATACATTGAAGTCGGAGTTTCTTTTTAATGTGCAGTAAACAAAATAGCCCGATATTCCAGAAGCAACTGGAACACAGGTGTTTATACTTCTGAAAATTCATTTATAGCAAGGTGAAATAATACCGCTTTAAGAAGACTTTTTATAAAGCCATGGCCAATAAACTAAACCCAACAAAAATAAAGCAAATAGGGCAGGATATTTCCGGTTATCTGTCAGTACCTTTTTCTGTTCTGAAAATTGCGGTTTTTGCAGTGCCATACTTAGTTTTTCGGTGGTTTCCAGGCGGTGATATGGCCATGCCACCTCTTTGCTTAATTGCTGTAAATAGGGCTCATACAGGTGGGTCAAATGCTGATCGCCTGTGATCTTGGCACCGCCAAAAGGTGCATTGCGAGCATTAAAGTTTCCGGTGGGCACTGATGCTGTTGGTGCCATACCAAAGGTTGAACGATGGGGAACATCATCTTCCCGGTAAAAACCGTTTTGCTTGCCCTGGCTATTATATTTTGGAATTTGTACATTATTTAATCCGCCAACGCCGACCAGCATTCCTTTTAACTTACCTTTCAAATCACTGAAATCTTCTTTATAGCGGGGATTGATAGGTGGGGCTTCCTGGCCGTCTGTTAAAAATATAATATGGCTGTCGCTGTCTTTTAACTGCGTCATGCTGCTGGAAAGCCCCTTAGCAATACGGCTATCTGCAGCCCATGCCATGCGCCAGTCTATTGCATCTATAACACTGCTGATTTCTGCATAGGATGAGCATACTTCTATCGGCTGAAATAATAAGGTTGTTTTTCTTTCGGTAAAAATACCTAGTCCTACTTTAGATTGGCAGGGCAGTATTACTAGCAATTCTCGGAGCGTTTGTTTGATATATTGCAGGCGACTGACGGCTTCATTTTGTCGCTGATAATCGCGGGCATTCATACTGCGGGTAATGTCGACTATAAAGGTGAAATTATAGATAACTTGTTTTTTGATGCTTTGCGGTTTGATATAGATCGCCAGCATTGCTAACAAAGCTAAAACCAAACAGTAGAATCTATAATCTTTTAAGTGTTTTCTCATGTAATAAGCTAAGTATTATTCCCATGCTCTGCATGAGGATGCAGTTAGTGGTGCTCTGCGTCTCTAGATGAGTTGTCACGCAGAGCGGGGAAACTATTTGTGTTGTTCTATCAAGGCAGACCTCTTGGAAACCCCGGCATAGTTGCCCAAAGTTTCACTTTTTCCTGTGGCGCTGGCTCATCATCCTGCATGGTAATGCGATCCATTTCAGGCAATAGACGCATGGCTACTTCTAAATTATATTTTGCATCCCAATATTGACTGTCCAATGCTAAGGCCTGCCGGTAAGCCTGTTTGGCTAAAGCGGCCAAGGCGGTTGCTTCGTTTATTTGCATGGATTCGGCCAGTTCTATTGCTTGTGATAAATAGGTATTGCCTAAGTTATACCGGCTAATAGTTCTGATTCTATTATTGCCCTGGTTGATAATTTGGCTTAAGGTAGCCTGTGCTTCATCGTAACGATGTTTTCTTTTTAGATAGGAGGCATAGGCTAAATGCAATTCAGGCCAATCATTTTTACTTAGGGAAAACGCGACATCTTTACCTTGGTTATACTGAGTGATGATAGCGTTGCTGTGACTGATCTGGTAATTTGCATAGAGGCTTTGCAGTATGCCAAGCAGGGCGATGATTAAAATGCCCCAATAGCTGTAGTGGGCTGCGGTTCTTATCATGCTTTTGCCTCATAAAATTTAAACCCTAGCAATAGGCTAATAAAAATGCTTGCCAGCAGATAGCACAGTCCGGTTAAATCCTGCCTAGGTATTTTTTCGATATAATGCAAGGGCATGTTTTCCAGCCGGTTTATATCATTGATGGCTTCTTGCACTGCATTAGGGTCTTCTGCCTGATAAGCTTTATAGGGAATATTTAGACTGTTAAAAAATAGGTGCAAATAGCGTTCAGGCATGGCCTGTGCATTGTCATCCCTTGAGTATTCAGGTTTTTCATATAAGCCTGGGGCATTTTGGCTACGCATAAATATCCAATATAAACGGATGTTCTGCTGTTTGACCCAGCGCCGGATTTTTTTCTCGCTGTCTGAATCAATGACTGCAGCCCCATCTGAAACTAACAGCAGTATGCGCGAACCTGTCTGTGTGTTTTGCTTTTGAAAGTAAGATAGCCCCATTGCCAATCCTTTGCTGATATTTGTGTATGCCAGTGCCGGTAAATCAGTGGCAGAAACTGCGGCCAGTGCCGCCTGTTTATTTTCAGTCAGTGGCATAAAAAATAGTGGGGAGGTACTGTATCCGGCCACTCCAATGCGATCATTTTGTCTTTGTTTAATAAACGCTGTCAGTAGACGTTTGGCTGCAGTGGCTTTAGACTCATCTCTGCCGTCGGGGGCCTTGCCTGCAAAGGTGTAATCCATGCTTTTGCTGCGATCCAGCAATAACACAATATGTGCGCCATGTCCGATTCGTTCAATGCCCTGTTCTGTTCGGTGCAACCCTGCCAACCCTAAAATTAAAGCGGTTATGGCCATGATAGCAATCACCTTTATCAATGCTGCTAAAAAAGACGATAACGGATCAGGCGGTAAAATAAATGTCGTAGGGTAAGGGCTGTTACTGACGCCATTATTAAATAAGGGAAACAGCACCAGTATTAAACTGAATAATATCAAAGGCTGGTCTACCCGAAGATTCATTGCCAATAAATTCATCGTTTTCCCCGTTCTATTTCCAGACAGTGCTTAGATAATTGAAAAATTTTATCTGCACTGCTTTTATCTAACTGCGTTTTTGAGCCAAAAAAATATTCATTTGATAAATCAAAGAACCAGTCTAATTCTGTCTGCAACTGTTTGTAGCGAGGAAATTGCCGATAAAAGGCAGGGCATTGATGCTTAAATAAAGGTTTTCCATTTAGCTTGTTTAAGGCACGGTGGAAGATGGAGAGCATTTTTTCCAGCTCATTTTCTGACAGTTTGGCCAGCTGACGTGTTGGTTTTTTAAAGATCTGATATTTTGGCAAAAATGATAACAGCCCATAGAGCCATGCCAAATAGCCAGCCATCGCACAGGCAACTGATAAAAAAATCATTAAACGTGTGGTGACGGCGGTATTGTCAATTAAGGGGGCTGGCTGGTCTGGGCGCATATACTCTATGCCGTTATCCTTACGAATAGCTAATTCGCGTAAAGGCGCTGCCGTAAAGTGCCAGGCTGGAACCTGCTGTTTAACGGCATTGCCAAACTGCCTAAATTGTACGGTAAATTTGGGAATACTTAACATTTTTACCGCTAACGGGGCATAAAACACTTGGTATGTCAGGTCGATCTGGTAAAGCAAGCCATTTCTAACCTTGCGTTTGCTGACTTTGACTTTATTGAGGTTCAGCCAGCGGTTAATAGTACCTTTGGCTGGTAAACTGCTGTATTGCAGCTCCAGCCCATCACGGACTTCTACAGAAAGGCGCTGGTTTATTTCATCGCCAATTACATAGCCAAAAGGTCTTGGCGTTTGCACTTGGAAAGAGTGGATGGGTTCGCTGATAGAGCTTGAACAGCCACTTAACAGCAGAAAAATCAATAGGGAGAATAAGGGCATATTCTTAGGCTGCATGTTGTAAAAAATATTGTGTCATTAGCTCTGCACGATAGCCTTTTTCCAGAAACAGAGGCTCACAGCCAAAGCCTCTGAAGCAGTGCTGCAAGTGCTGTTTACGCTGTTCGAATGTTTGAATGATGCGTTCTTTTAAAGTGGGGCGCATAAACAGCGTGCGAGATTTATTCTGTTCCATATCGGCGAGTTTAACCAGCCCCCAATTGGGTAAATTGCTATATTCCTGTCTGTCCCAAAGTACTAAGGGTACGACAGTATGTTGAGTTAACCGCTGCATCTGCTGTTGAATCACGGCCATAGGCAGATGGAAATCAGACAGTAAAAAAACCAATGAGGCTTTGCTTGGTAAATAATTGACTGCCTGTAAAAAGCTTTCTGTTGAGCCATTGTATTGTAAGGTTTTTAATCGTTTTGCCAGTTCAGTTACTTGACCTTGCCGCTGATTGGCAGGTGAAATTACCATGCTGTGGCTGAAGGTTTTTCCGCTGCCAATAAACCCAAAGCGGTCGCCATGTGCATAAGCTGATTTAGCAATAGACTGTAAACAGTCTACGATGATGTTCTGTTTACTCCATTCGCCTTGGTATGCCATAGAAGCAGATAAGTCGGCCAGTAAAAACAGGTTTAACTGTGATTGCTGATGAAATGCCTTAATTTGAAAATTTTCAAAAGGATCCAATACGCTGGCCCTTAAATCAATATGCCGGAGATCGGGCGATGAAATGAGCGGAACATGGTGCTTAAAAAGCTTTCCTCCGCCAACGATTTTCCCTGGATGTGCACCAGGGAAAACACTTTGCTGTGCAGGTTTGCGGTAATAAAAAATTGATGGCTGATTCATGACTGATTGATAACAAGCAATATGAATAGCAGGGTAAATAGCAGATAGCCTGGCAGACTGTATTTTATGGGACTTTTAATAGCTGCATTGACCAGCCCTGAATAGCTTTTATCCAGTCGGTTATACAGTGACTCGCCTAGCAGCCAGAGTAATGAGTTGGCAAGGATTAATGCGATAATCGTGATAAAGCTGGCCTCAGTAAATAAAAATGACTTGGAGGTAATTAAGGCTGCCCGTTCACTGGTGTGAATTAAATTGGCACACAGTATTCCAATCATTAAAGCACCTTCATCAAAGGCAACTAAAAAAAAAGTATAGGTAAAATAACGCAAACGCTGTGAGATAGGGAGCAGTTGGGGAGTGCGTTGAGCTATATAGACGATGGGTAGGCAAATGCAATAAAGCAATAATCCGATAATAGTGATCAATACCCAAAATTTAAAGCCGATTGCAGCATTGACTGAATTTGTAAAGAAGGCTGCATAGGATACACCGCTGTAATTATCTAGCTGCCCCGCGACAAAGACACTCACAAAGCCAACGCCAGACCATGTTAGGAAAACTCCCCATAAGTCAGAAAACCCGCTTTTTGGGCTGATAATATCTAATGCTTTTTGTATATTCATTGGCTATTTCATTATTTCCACGCTCTGCGTGATAATGCACAGTTAATGACACTCCGCGTCAAGAGAACTAGAGCGTCTCTGGATGAGTTTCCACGCAGAGCATGGCAACTATAAATGGTTTTATGGTGCAGAAATCCCTTCAAGGATGCCATCAATCAGCTCAGGCATAAGTTCTTCTTGTCGATAGCTGTATATAGGATTTAAAAAGATTCTATGTGCCATGGTCACTTGAAATATGGCTTGCAGATCTTCGGGCAATAATGTGTTCCTGCCTTCCATCCAGGCATTTACCTTTGCGGCCCGAATTAGAAAACTCATGCCTCTTGGGCTGCTGCCAGCCTGTATTAGCTGGTTCATTTCTGTATCGCTTAATTTAATGCCATAATCAGCAGGCCGCTGGGTGGCTTTCCACAAATTCAAAGCATATTCGTGCAGTTTTTCACTGGGCTCGATGCTTTGCTGTATCTCCTGAGCAATATCATTTAGCTGATAATAGGCAACTTTTCCCGATGCTATCTCTGCAATTAATTTATCCACATCGTGAAAACGCGGATTAAAGATAAGTTCTGAGAGAACGGCATTATCGACGGGGGTATCGATATTGATTTCCATCATAAAACGGTCGCGGGCTGCTGCCGGCAGTTCAAATGTTTCTTCGCGTTCGATACGGTTTCTATCCGCAAATACCTGTATATGAGGAAAGTGGTACTCTTGGTTAAAGGCACTGACACTGCGTTCTGCCATTACTCTAAGCAATAGAGAGTGAACCTGTGGACGGGCGCGGTTTATTTCATTAAAAAAGAACGTAGCAAGTCTTTCACCCTGTTTTAGCAAAGGTCCTGGATCTACTTGCGGTTTGCCCCGGCTATCCAGGTAAGTGTAATAGATCAAATCAGCTGGCATTAAATCTATGGTGCCTTCAATACGCTGGTAGTCGCCGCCTAGTCCTTGAGCAATAGCCCGAAGCAATGTGGTTTTGCCAACGCCAACGTTGCCTTCCAGCAATACATGGCCACGGGCAAACACGGAAATAACACAATGCCTTATAGCCTGTTGCTGACCTAAAATGGTGTTATTTATTTGCTGTTCAAACTGTATGGCTAAATCTCGCCATTCACTGAGTTGATTATTCAAAATTTGTTTTCCAAAAAAAACTCCAGCTCAATGAGGGCGTGAGCTGGAGTGTTTAACTTCCTAATATTAGTCTTTACTGAAAAGAGCTTGCTGAGGAAACTGGCAACAAATACGCCCCACATCCTATTGCTTTTTGTTCGCTTTCTTCAATGTATCAACTGATAACATAGCTGCTATGCGTCTGTTGATAGATCGAAGAAGACAAACAAAATACTGCGTAATATGGATAGGCTATTTATTTCCAGTTGCCAAACATTTTTCAGAAAGGGGTTGATATACATCAATAACAACACCTTTTGGAGGAAAGATTTTCATCTCGCCAAGATGAGGTGTCTTAAATCTCATCTACGTCATAAACAAACTTACCCGTTTTTTTAAGATGGGCTGAACGCTGTTTATTGCGCGCTTCCATCTCAGAAATAGATTGAGACTGTTTATTCAGTTCGTTGGAATCGTGTTTGGGGTCATACTTGCTCCCAGCCACTTTTTCTGGGTAGCCCGGTTTCGGCTCCCAGCAATTTCCAGGTTCTTTGCAGTTAGTGCCATCATAAGCCTGTGCGGTAAATGATGCCGTAGCTGTAATTAAAACAGCGATTGCTAATAGTTGCTTTTTCATAATATTCTCCTGAATTATTTTTTCAGCCATTTGGCTTTTTTCGGTTTGCCTGTATAAATTGAACGCAGCCAAGCCATAATTTTCAGCATTTCATCTGTATTGAAATTGACATACTGAGGTCCCATCATGCCGTTAGCGCCGCCAAATAGCACTTCAAACAGGCCTTTGTCTGTTGCTATGGCTGGATATGTCCAATAATCGTCAGCCAACCCCGGGCCTATTTTTCCTTCAGCTTCATGGCCGTGACAGCCAGAGCAGCCTGTCATATACAGGCTTTCACCTTCTTTAATGGCTTTTTCATCTGTGTTGTAAGGGTTTCTGCCTTCTTTCATAAATTCTTTAAAAGCAGGCGTATCTCCCCCTTTTTTAGCAAAACTCATATCCAAAGTGCTGCCTAATAATGCATGGCGCAAGGTAATATCTGCCTGAGCACAACTACCAACTAAAGCCGTTGTCAATATCGCACTGGTTATTATTTGTTTAAACTTCATTATTTATCCTATTATTTTATCGCTGTGCTATTTTTACTTCCGATAGCAAAGGAATGCCTTCATCTTCCAGCAAACCTTCAATGTCAGATTTCTGTTCGCTGATAAAATGATTCAATTGCTTTAATAAAGCAGTTTCGCCTTTGCGTACCGCCATAGAGGTGCTGTAATGCTGCGTTACTTTCTGACCATCAGCACGGGTGCTATTGTCTGGCACAACCGTCATGGTTAAGGGGGTAGAAGAGTCTTTAACGTAACGTGCGATTGAAGGTGCCCACAGCACTGCAACTTCAGCTTTGCCACTGGACACATCACTAACTAATTTACTGGTATCATATTTAACATATTGATTTCGGCGAGATTTAAAGCCCACTAATTCCTTGTTATAGTTAAACATATCACTGTAGCGACCTATGGCTCTGATCATCACTTCTGATGGCGTACCTGGAATAAAGCCTATCCTGTTCACTGAACGCAGAATTTCGCTATCCCAGTTTTTTAGATTCAAATCATCTTCTTCCCTTGAGATAAAGGTATAGCCTGACCGGTAATAGGGCTGTGTGGTAGCAACTCTTGGGTCACCGGCATCAACGCCAATAACAACATCGCATAAACCTTTGTCTAAAAAGTCACGGACAAAATAGCGCGGGTCCTTCCAATAAACATATTTGATTTTACGGTTTAAGCTTTTGCCTAATAAGCGAGTTAGCTTGTTTTCAAAACCTTCTCCTTTTTTATTGGAATAAGGCATTTCATCTTCAGCCGCACAGACTTTAAGTACTTCACCTGTAGGAGCTGAGGCATGATCGGGCTGTGCATTTGCTGTACAGCCTGAAAGTAATGCTAATCCCAGAAGGTGAGATATTCTTGATTTTAGGGTCATGATTTTTTTGTAAATTGATTTAACTTGTAGGGTGGATAAGCGATAGCGTTATCCACCGTTCTTTAAAAGAATTGGCGGGTAACGCTATCGCTCACCCAACCTACGACTCCGATTAATCCAGTGCAAAAGTCATCACGCCACCACCCATTTGAGTGTAATGCGCAAGCTCTTTAAACGCACCAACCGCACCCAGACCAGCTGTTGGATCTTGCAAGTCAAACACTAGACCTACACCAGGCCAGCCACCAACACCGTAGTAAATAGAGATATACTGTTTACCATTATGCTTATAAGTAATCGGGTGGCCAATCACGCCAGAAGGCAATTTAAATTTCCAAAGCTCTTCACCATTTTTTGAATTAAGCGCTTTGATATAGCCATCTAATGTGCCATAGAAAACCAGATCACCCGCTGTTGCCATGGTGCCGCCCCAGACTGCAAATTTCTCGGCAATTTCCCATTTGAATTCACCAGTTACAGAATCCATTGCTTTCACTTGACCTAATGTACCTTTAGGCCCTGGGTACATATTTAGGGTTGCACCGACAAAGAATTGTCCTGCACGGTATGGCAGCATGAACGGTTCCCAATCCATACAGATATGGTTGGTTCCCATGAAAAATGTTTTCTTGACAGGATCATAAGATTCAATCCCTTGGTTGTGATAACCCATAGCAGAAGGGCAGATGCCTTTGGCTTCATGATCCATATGTGTTGAATACTCAGGGTCGCGGATAGGTAATCCTGTTTTTAGATCAACTTTTTTAACCCAGTTAACCGTGTCATCAATTTTGAAGGCATTAACCAAATCACCATTTTCACGGTTTAAGGTATAAACTAAGCCGTTTCTATCAGGGTGGGTTAGCAATTTAGTCATTTTTCCATCGACCATTTGCTCAGATAAGCCCATATAGTTCACGCCAGCATAATCCCACTCATCATGCGGTGTTTTTTGGTAGCCAAATTTTGCTTTACCGGTATTAACATCACGGCCCCAAATGGTCATAGTCCATTTGTTATCGCCTGGGCGCATGGTTTCATTCCATGGGGCAGGGTTGCCTGAACCGTAGTAAATCATTTCTAAATCGCTATCGTAAGCATACCAGCCCCAGTTAGTACCTCCGCCTATTTTCCAGGCATCGTCTTCCCAAGTTTTAGTGCCTAATCCAAACTGTCCATAATGCGGATTATCTTCATTAAAGCCTTTGCCGATACCTATATCTTCATCTGGCCCTGTTGCATAAACGCGCCATACTTGAGAGCCATCCTTAATTTTGTATGCTGTTGCATACCCGCGCACACCCAGCTCAGCACCCGCACTGCCCACAATCACTAAATCTTTTGCTACAAATGGTGCTGAAGTTAAGGTTGAACCCATTGCAATATCGGAGTTCTCCATTTTCCAAATCAATTTCCCCGTTTTTGCATTGATGGCAACAACGTGCCCATCAAGCTGATCTTGGAAAATAGTAGGCGGATAATCTTTAGTCCCCGGTGCATAAGCCAAACCTCTGTTAACTACGTCACAACAGGCGACTGCACGAGCAGCAGGATTTTGCTTAGGCTTGTATTCCCATAATATTTTGTCTGGCTCATTCAAATCAAGTGCAAAAATATTGTTCGGAAAAGGCGAGTGGACATACATGATGCCATCAACCACCAACGGTCCGCCTTCATGCCCATTTAACACGCCTGTTGAAAAAGACCAGACGGGTTTCAGTTTATGGACGTTCTGAATATTGATCTGGTACATGCTGCTATAATGGCTGGCATCATAATCCTTGGTTTGCATGACCCAGTTAGTATTCTGCTCTGATAAGTCTTCCAGTCTTTTGTTGGCACTTGCCTGTTGTGATACAGCTATTAGTGCACTGGAAACTAGCACGGCAGTTCCCATATTCTGAGCAAATTTTTTCATTTGCATGATTCCTCCAGTATTGTTTTTAATAAAAAGCATTTATTGGTTTGTTAATGTATTACAGCTTAAGTAATACGCTTCTTGATCAAGCTAACAGGATCAATAAATGCTTTCGCATAGTATATTTTCTTGATTGTTCAAGTCATACGGAATTAATGCTGAATTGATCAAGAATAATACACGGCAGAATATGGGAATAATTCCCCCACTCATCAAACGCAATGAAAAGGAAATACTCCTATATCATTAGCGAACTTATCACTTGATAATGTTTCGTTTTAATAGCTTAGGAACGCGCATGAAATAACTTCGACAACTTCATGATAAAATAGGTGAACATCAATCCACAAAGATTCTAAAAATTGAATAATCCTTATGCTCAGACGATCGAAACTCGGATGCAAGAATTG
>Ga0256840_1003009_pt1 | contig 14102 bp, 11 predicted proteins | sample 355202metaG_FD_185969 | JGI IMG/M metagenome (GOLD analysis project Ga0256840, IMG submission 185969) | Hydrothermal vent microbial communities from Mid Atlantic Ridge, Atlantic Ocean - 355-202 | ecosystem: Environmental > Aquatic > Marine > Hydrothermal vents | place: Atlantic Ocean: Mid...
GTTCTCTTAAAGCTTCGATCTTTGAATTAAAATGTATGTAAAATGTTCCCAAACCAACACCGGCTTTATCTGCAATATCTGATATCTTAGCTTTTGAATAGCCTTTTTCTCCAAACATCTCTTCAGCCGCATCAAGCAGCTTTTGATGTGTTAGAGAGCCTCTGGAAAGCAATTTGAATGTTGGCTTGGCGGGTTCAATGATCACAAATGCCTCTGGAGAAATCATGTGATCATCTGGATCGAGGCCGTTGTAGAGAAAATCAAAGACCGTATCGTGAGCATATTCCGGCGGTTTGATTCCTTTATATATGCCATATTCCGTGATCACAAAGTGCGCTGCTCCTATTATGAAAATGAAGGCAGCCCTTTTTGAAATTTCATTTTCTGCTTCGGGAAACAGCGAATTCGCAAAAATGGCATACATGTTATCATGGAATTCATGTGAGATCTCCGGATTAAGGAATTCTGCGTTTCTGAAGACCGCGTATTTGTCTATATCATTGTATATAGTATCAAAAAAATCTTTCAAGAAGATTTTCAACCTTTCAGATTTACTGAGAGAATAAGAGCCTATAGAGCGTTTAACGGATTCTTCTATTAATCTGAACAGATCCTCCACTATTTCTTTCAATACATCATCCTTTGTGGAAAAATATTGGTAAAACGTTGAGTTACCAACCTCGGCTTCTTTGCATATAGAAGACACCGAAACTTCCTGATAGCCTCTTTTTCTAAAAAGACTGATAGCACTTTTTAATATTTTCTGATAAGTCTTTTTTCCTCTTTCAGATGTTGGAACTCTTAACAATCAAATCACCAATCCTCCATCCACGCCAAGGACTTGTCCTGTTATAAAAGAAGCTTCATCAGATGCCAAAAACAGGTAGGCATTGGCAACTTCTTCTGCTTCTCCCATTCTTCCAAGAGGTGTCTTGGAATTCATGTAATCTATAACTTTCTGTGGAACTTTGGCTGTCATGGGCGTTTTTATGAACCCTGGAGCAACGACGTTTGCGCGTATTCCGTATCTTGCAAATTCTTTTGCCCACGTCTTTGTCATGCCTATGACTCCAGCCTTAGAAGCGACATAATTTGTTTGGCCTATGTTTCCATATACCCCAACTACAGATGAAGCGTTTAGAATAACACCACTTTTTCTCTCCATCATGTTTTCAACAACTGCCTGCGTAACGTTGTACACACCTTTAAGGTTTACTGCTATGACGGCGTCAAAATCGTTTTCCGGCATTTTGGTAAGAAAGTTGTCTTTTGTGATCCCAGCGTTGTTGACTAAGATGTCTATCTTTTTGAGATCATTTACAATTGTGCTTACAACCCCCTTAACTTCGTCGTGTTTCGAGACGTCCATTTTGTAGATACGATAAGCATCTCCCAACTCTCTTTTGGCCGCCTTTAGAGCTTCTTCGTTGTAGTCACATGCAGCAACAATTGCACCTTCTTCTATAAACCTTTTTGCTGTGGCCAATCCTATTCCACTTGCTGCACCTGTTATGAGTGCAACTTTGTTTTCTAATCTCATTTCAATCCCTCCTGCATCCAAAGTATACTGGTAGCAGCCCAGATATAGCCTATACCTGCTCCAACCGTCACTACCAGATCGCCTTTTTTTATTTTCCCTGATTTGAGTGCTAAATACATTGAAAGCACCTGGTCGTTTTGTCCAAGGTGCCCGTAGTTTTCCAAATAAATAGTTTTTTCTGGAGAAATTTTCAGGCCGTTAATCACTGTCTCATGTGCAGATCTCTTCATATGAAGAATCGCAAGATAATCAATGTCGCTAACTGAGTAACCACTTAATTGAGTCGACTCTTTTATGACACCAATGAAATTATCCATGGAGACGGCATCGAGTCTTTCTTTCATAGATTCTGGAGCTGGAACATCCAAATATTGTCGCCCAGCTTTGAGTCCTTCACAAGTCCATGGTTCTTTGCTTCCACCCATAGGAACCACGACATCTTCAGAAAATGATCCATCTGTAATTACTGAACTTTCGAGGATTTCGTTAGGTGCATTTCGTTTGATGATCATTGCCGCTCCACCAGCTCCTATATCATTCAAAAACCTGGTTTTGGGATTTGAATAATTTACAAAGTCACAGTTTCGGTAACCACTTACCAAAAGCACGGTATTGATCTTTGAATCAGCTCGAATCATGTCTTTGGCAAGTTTCATTCCAACTATCATGCTTCCACACTCGGCTTCCATATCAAACGACCAAGCCTTTGTTGCACCTATATTGTTAGCTACTTTGGTTCCAGCTAACCATATGGGATAATCTTTGTATTGAGAACCATTCCATATGAGAACATCTATGTCCAACGGATCGCAATTCGCCATCTTAAGAGCCTCAACGGCAGCCTTTGTTCCCATCACACTTGGATGATCATCAGGACCCGGCATTGGTTTTCTCACTATCCCGAGTTTGTCCTTCACGACCCACTCAGGAAGCCCTGATTTCTTGGCTATTTCTTTTGATGTCCAAAAATTATTGGGAATATAGACACCTATGCCGGCAATTCCCGCTTTATCCATTACTTAACCTCCCAACAAGAACGGTGAATCACCTCTCACATTTATGATAGCGCTTTCCGCAAAAAATTGCAAATCCGAAAATCTGCGATTTTCGAAGGAAAAATCTCCTAACTGTTGTTCAACAGCTCTTAACGGATTTATTCAACGAAAATTGCTGATTTTAAAGATTGACATTCTTACTTAAAGGTAATAGAATTAGTAAGTGAAGTTTCCTTATTGAACAAAAGGAGAGCATATGTTAGTACTAAAGCCAGAGGATACACGAATCAAAAATGCCGTCACATTGCTTCACTTACTACTGAAAAAAGAAGGTATTTCACGGGTTGAACTTTCAAGAATGACAGGCCTAACCAAAACAACAGTATCTGCTATCATAAAGGAATTCATATCTTTGGGAATTGTTGAAGAGTCTTCAGCCGTTTTAACAGGGAATGTAGGCAAATCACCAACTCCTCTGTATATAAAGGCCGATGCTGTATATACAATGGGTGTGCATCTTGGAAGAGAAAGAGTAAGAACTGCATTGATGGATGCTCGGATGAATCTTATATTGAAGAAAAAAAGCACTCCTTATGAGAAAAAGAACTCAGAAGATATACTCAGGAAACTTTTTTTTAGTATAAAAAATATCATGGATGAAGCAAAAAGGCGTGGAATTAAGGTGGGAGCTATAGGGATCGGTATTCCTGGTCCCTTGGATGCGCAAACAGGTGTGGTAAAGCGACCACCAAAGTTTAAAGGTTGGAAGGATGTTCCGCTTGGGGAAATCGTACATGAAAAATACCAGTTGCCTACTTGGATTGAAAATGATGCAAATGTTGGAGCTCTTGCTGAAAAATGGTATGGTGGTGGAAAACAAATAAAAAATTTCATGTACGTACTCGCAAATGAAGGTATAGGGGCAGGTATTGTGATTGAAGATGAGCTTTATCAAGGTGCATACGATTACGTCGGAGAAATTGGACACAACTTGTTTTACGATCGGGGAAAGTTCAGATATCTTGAAGATATTGCTGGCGCAGATCTTTTAATAAAACGCGCAAGAGCAAAAGGATTAGATGTTAACAGCATCAAAGATATATCAAAAGTTCTTCAAACCCAAAGGGGAAGAAAAGTACTTGGCCCCGTAGTAAAAAAATCTGCCACTTGGATCGGTGCTACCTTGATCAATGCTGTTCACGTTGTCGGACCTCAAACTGTTTTCGTTGGAGGAAAGATGGCAGTACTTGGAGACACGTTAATACAACCAATAAGAGAAATATTTTCACAGTATCTGTTTGGTGATCAAAAAGTGGATGTAATGCTTTCGGAAATGTCAGAAGATGCTGTTACAGTTGGAGCTGCGATCTATGCGACTACAAAATGGTTGGAAAACAAAAGTATCGAACATGTCAAAGAAGGGAAGAAAACCAATGTATGAAAAAATTAACGTTCATGTGGTGACTCACACACACTGGGATAGAGAATGGTACGCACCATTTGAAATTTTTAAGGGGAGACTCTTCAGTCTTATTGATGGATTGATAGAAAAAATAGGAAAATACCCAGACTTCAAGTATTTTATGCTTGATGGCCAAACAGTAGTTCTTGAAGATTACCTTGAAGAAAATCCTCAAGAGAGAGAGGAATTGGCAAAACTCATACACGATTACAAAATCATCGTTGGACCATGGTACATACTTCCAGATGAGTTTTTAGTGACTGGTGAAGCAATGATAAGAAACTTTCTAATAGGTCAGGATGTTTTAAAATCTTTAGATGTTCCAAGTATGCAAATTGGTTATCTTCCTGACATGTTTGGTCACAATGCTTATACACCGTCCGTGCTGAGGGGTCTCGGCTTGAAAGCAGCTGTGATCTGGAGGGGCGTTGGAGACGCTTGCAGAGACACAGAATTTATTTGGAAATCCCCCAATGGTGATGAAATATTAACGGTAAATCTTCTTCATGGTTATGGAAACGGCGCACACTTTGGAAAAAGTATATCAGAAACGAAGAAAGTTTTTGCCAAGGAAATCGAATTTCTTTCCGAACACAAGGCAACGAATAACGTGCTCATCATGAACGGAACGGATCACGAATTTCCCATGTATGAACTTGTAGAAAAATTCTCCTCATGGGAAACAGAAATGAAAATAAACCTTACACATTCAACGATTGAAAATTACGTTGATGCCGTAATTCATGAAAATCCATCTCTCAAAGAGGTCTACGGAGAACTTAAAAATCCAAAATACGAACCCGTCTTAAAGGATGTCACCTCCACGAGGATTTACCTCAAACTCTTGAATTTCGAAGCTCAGCACTTATTCAGCAGATATGTTGAGCCCCTTTCCGCATATTTGTGGATGAATGGCAAAAAAGTCAATCTTGAAGAGATAAAAAACGGGTGGAAGTTGATCCTTAAATCTCAACCTCATGACAGCATATGTGGATGTAGCGTGGACGCAGTTCACAGAGATGTGGAATCGAGACTCAGAAATTCAATCGAGCTAGGTTCTTCTCTTGTGGCAAAGTACATGAGAGAGATCTCAAATGGCATAGATGTTAATGAAGATCTGGGTATCCCCATTTTGGTTTTTAACCCTTACGAACATGAGAAAAATTCAATCGTGACCGTAGAAGTGATCATTCCATCAAACAGCTTTTACGAAGTTGTTGATGAAAAGGGTAAAAAATGTGAATCTTTCATAGAAACGCCAGAAAGAGCAGGCTTCTTGAGCGAATTAAGCGGGAAGAATTATTTAAAATTTTTAACGAATCTTTCGGAATTCCAAAGCACATCAACACCTTGGAATTTGTTTTTCCGTACTCCTAAAATACTGACTTTTAAAGCGAAACTTCCTCCTTTGGGATTCAAAGTGTTTTTCTTAAAAGAAAGCGAAGATAGCAAAAATAGTGAAAAAGCATCTGAAAATCCGGATTTCGAAAATGATTTTTACGCTTTTCATTTGAATGATGACGGAAGTTTTGATCTCAAAGACAAAGTGAACGATGTGTTCTACAAATCGTTGAATTATTTTGAAGATGTAGCTGATGCTGGAGACGAGTACAATTTTTCTCCAATTGAAGGAGATAATCCCATCACGAGTCTTGAACAACACGCCAACATCATATCGATCGAAGAGCACAATTTCTTGAAAAAAGTAAATATTGAACTGAAGATGAAGCTTCCCAAGTCGCTTGACAGCTCAAGAAAATCAAGAACGAAAGAAAAAGAAACGGTTTCATTCCACATTCTGTACAAACTTTACAGGGATCTTCCGAGAATAGACGTGGATCTCGTACTAAACAACACTGTCATGGATCATAAACTGAGCTTTGTGGTTAAGTTGCCTGAGAAAATCGAAGAAGTCAAAAACGATGGATATTTCGGCATGGTTTCCCACCCCTCGGATCTCAAAATTTACGATGATTCTTATACGGAAGAGCTGATCTCGAGATACGCCATGGAGAGTTTCGCACTTCTTGAGGAAGACAAAAGCAAATTGGTCGTGACAACGCGTGGAATTCATGAATACGAAAGTCATGTGTCTGAAAGAGAAACCAAAGTGAATTTTACCCTGCTTAGATCGGTAGGATGGCTCTCACGTGGTGATCTTCTTACAAGAAAGGAAAACGCCGGTCCTCCTATTCCAACGCCGGAGGGTCAATGCTTGGGGAAATACCAACACCATTACTCTTTCATATTACTCAACAATGGCGACGAATCTGAGGCATACGAAAAAGCGAGAGATTTTTTGACAGAACCAGTCGCGATGGAAATTGGCAAAAATAGAGAGAAAAAAGAGACTCTTAAAATTCCTGAATTCAACTTCGATGAAGGCAATTTTCTTTCTGCTTTCAAAATTTCTCAAGACGGTCGATCAATTGTGATGAGGTGGGTAAACCATTCAAAATCCGAATCGAAAATTTATGTCGAATCGCCACTCAACATAGAAATTAAAGATTCAAACATGAGAGAAAGGGAAGGAGAAAGAATTGCATTTGGGAAAAAGATCGCTTTAAAATCCGCAAAAGGCAAGACAAAGACAGCATTGATTAGATTGGGGAGAGAGTAATAATGCGTAAGGCAAAAGGTATTAAAATCCTGAGCTTTGTTATTTTTATCGTTGTCATAGCTTTTTTTGTCCTTCCAGATTTGTGGTTGGTGTTTGCTAGCATTGAAAAAGGTGCAACTTTGAATATAAACCTACCTACTTTTGAGAACATTGCTTTGTCGAATTACGTACATGTTCTCCCAATTTTGTCAATGCCGTTGCTCAATAGTTTATATATCTGTGGTTTGGGAACAATCTTAACAGTTATTATTGCGTCAATAGCAGCTTACCCGTTGTCAAGATACGAGTTCAAATTAAAATGGCCCATAATGTATGGCATGCTCTTTCTTTCGGTGCTTCCAATAACAGCTATGATGGTCCCAACCTACAGCATGTTTGTTGTTATGAATTTAATCAATCGCCGCTGGGCAGTATCTCTTTTCATGTCTGCAACCGCTTTACCAGTAAATATTTGGATAATGAAAAATTTCTTTGATTCTATATCCATCGAGCTTGAAGAAGCAGCTTGGGTAGATGGAGCGACAAGATTTAAATCCTTATTTTACATAGTCGTACCTTTATCGATTCCAGGAGTAACGGTGGCTGCTCTTTTAGCATTTGTTGGACAGTGGGGAAATTTCTACGTTCCATTTATACTTTTGAGTAGCAACGATAAAATGCCTCTTTCAGTAAGTATTTACAATTTCTTTACATCAAGAGGCTTACCTTTGTATGGACAGTTAGCTGCATATTCTGTTATATACACTGTTGTTCCAGTAATTGTGTATTTCCTGACTGCAAAAAATCTGACAGCCGGCTTAAACGTTGGGGGAATAAAGGGGTAAATATGCTTATATACCTGTTTGTTAGGACTTAGTTGGAAAATAAAGTGCGAATTCGCTCACACTTTATCCAAAAACGAAGGGAGATGATAAAAATGTGCAACACTTAGAAAAGGTGATTTTAGAAAAGGTATAAATATTTTCAAGTTGAAGGAGGGGAAAAGTGTATGAAGATGTTTAGGATTTTGGTGGTTATTGCTGCTTTAAGTTTGTTTTTGTTAGGAACAATTGTTATAGCCCAGCAATCTACGGTCTTAAAAGTAGCTTATTGGCGACAGACCGGGACGGCTCAGGCTAAAGCTTTTGACAAATGGTTTGGTGAAGCAATTTCGGAATTCAAAGCGCTATATCCAAATGTCAAAATAAAGACTATAGCGATTACAGGTTCGGAAGGTGATTATTACACCAAATTAGCTCTCATGATGAGAGCAGCTAGTACAGCACCTGACGTTGTTTTCGAAGACAGTTTCATGATCGGCTCGGACGCAGCAGCAGGTTACCTCTTGCCCATAAATAAATATGTTAGTCAATGGCAAGGTTGGAAGCATTTTTACCCTGCTATGCGAAAGATCACGGAATTTCATGGAAAAGTTTACGGAGTGATGAACGGCAGTGATGTAAGAGGATTATGGTACAACAAGAAAATATTTGAAAAGGCAGGCATAAAAGTGCCTTGGCAACCTAAAACATGGGCAGATATCCTAAGTGCAGCAAAACTTATAAAAGAGAAACTGCCAGGTGTAATTCCATTTAGTATGTATTCAGGTGTTCCAGACGATGAAGCATCAACAATGCAAGGGTATGAAATGTTGCTTTATGGGACGTCAATGGGCAACAATGCCTTGTATGATTGGAAAACCAGCAAATGGGTTGAAAGCTCACCCGGAATAGAGCATACATTGCAATTCATCCGAAAAGTATTTACGGAAGGTTTAGCAGAGCCTCTTCAATACGCGCTTAACCCGCAGTACGGTTCAGTAGTTGGTCAACAGCTGTTACCTCAAGGGAAGCTGGCAATAGATTTAGATGGTATGTGGGTATACGGAAGCTGGTTACCTACCGGACCGACACCTTGGCCTGAATGGAAAAAAGTGATGGGATTTGCTCTAATGCCTACGGAATATGGGCAAGCTCCTGGATTTGTAAGTTTGAGTGGTGGTTGGGCTCTCTCTATAACTTCTCACAGTAAACACCCAGATCTTGCTTGGGACTTCATAAAAATAGCATCTAGTGCCAAAAATCTCGCCACATTTGACTATTACGTTGCAAATACAGCTGTAAGAGACGATGAGATAAACTATATTTATGCTAAGACTCCCTTAGCAGACGTGTTTGCGAACGTTATGAAATATACGCATTACAGACCAGCATTTCCGGAGTACCCAAAAATTTCATATCAAATAGATCTTGCTATGGAGAATGCGATGTTAGGTAGACCAATAGAAGAGACAATGAGGGGATATGCGGCTGCAGTAAGAGGTATAGTTGGAGTTGAAAACACGGAGGCTGTAAAGTAAGCAATTTAGATTTGGGGGCTTTAAAAGGCCCCCTTTTTGTAAAAGGAGGACAAAAGTTAAAATGGAAAAAGCGAGCTTTAGATCATGGGTGATTCCTTTATTGCCAGCGTTTATATTATTGGGAATTTTTTTCATTTTGCCTGCAGCATGGGCAGTGTACATTTCTTTCACAAATATGGCTCTTACAGGTCCAACAGCTCTGCATTGGGATTTTATTGGTTTTCGTAACTTTTATCAAATAGCATCAGATAGCAATTTCTGGACAAGTTTGTATGTGACTCTTTTTTTTCTTTTTGGATCTGTTATTGGGCAATTTGTAATAGGGCTCCTGCTTGCTATATATTTAAAAGGGAAAAGTACGTTTGTTCGTCTTTCTATAGAAGCTCTCGCAATAATAGCCTGGATAATGCCTGAAGTTGTAGGTGGTTTTTCTTGGATTTCTTTTTTGAATTATCCGGGAGGATTGGCAAACATTTTATTAAATCCTCTGAATTTATCTCAGTCATGGTTGTTTTTTCATCCTTTATTTTCAGTAACACTGGCTAATATTTGGCATGGCACAGCTTTCTCTATGTTGATGTTTATCGCTGCTCTAGACGGAATTCCCAAAGAGGTGATTGAATCAGCAAGAATAGATGGTGCTTCATCTTCTCGAATATTTTTTAGTATAACTCTGCCCCTGATTAATACAAGTATATTAACGGATCTGATACTTATAACACTTTTTACAATGGGTGAATTCACTCTTGTGTTTACAATGACAGGTGGTGGACCAGGAATGGCTACAAATCTTTTAAGTATATATGCTTACAGGCAAGCTTTCAGCTTTTACAACATAAGTTATGGTAGTGCCATATCACTCGTCATGCTGGCAATAGGGATGATTATATCGCTATTTTATGTTTTCTTAGCAAGAAGACCAGCGGTAAAAACATGATTTTTGAGTAGCTCTCGAAAACTTCTAAAGAGTGATAAGAATTGGTGCGATACTGATTTGAAAGCGGGAATTCAATATGCATAAAATAATTGTTATGGGTCATACATGTGTGGATTTGATACCTGAATGGAACGGTAAATTTGAAGATATAGTTCCGGGTCATCTTATTGTAACCGGTAAGATGGGATTTTCAACGGGAGGATCCGTCCCAAATACCGGCGTTGCTTTAAAACGTTTGGGCCTTGATCCCATTCTCATTGGAAAGATTGGAAATGACCTTATCGGAAAGATAACGCTGGAAGTCATAAAATCAAATGGTGAGGATTTGGCAGCCCACATGATCAGAAGCGCCGAAGCAGGTTCATCTTACACACTTGTCTTCAGTCCTCCAAACGTGGATAGGGCATTTTTCCATTATCCTGGAGCAAACGATACATTTTGCGCGAAAGATGTTCCCTTTGATGATCTCGATGGACGAATACTTCATTTCGGGTATCCACCTGTTATGAAGAAAATTTATGAGGATAACGGAAATGAACTTGTCAGGATCTTCCAAAATGCCCATAGTCATAAGATGATCACCTCTCTTGATATGAGCATGCCGGATCCAAAATCTGAGGCGGGAAAGATCGATTGGAGAAGATTTTTATCAAATGTGCTTCCATATACAGATATTTTCCTTCCAAGTTTGGATGAGATACTTTACATGATGAAAACAGAAGAAACTTTGAGCCATGAGCTTTTAATCGATCTGACGGACGAACTTTTGGATTTGGGTGCGAAAATCGTCGTCATAAAACTTGGAAAGAACGGAGTTTATTTAAGAAGTGGAAAGATAAACTCACACGAGCTCATCTCCGACGTCGTTGAAGCGAAGGAATGGTCAGAGATAGAGCTTTTTTCGCCGGCTTTCAAAACGAAGGTAGTGGGAACAACGGGAGCCGGTGACGCTTCGATCGCTGGATTTCTTGCAAAGTTTGTAGAAGGAACAGAACCAAAAAGGACTTTGGATTTCATGTGCGCGGTTGGCGCATTTTGCACGGAGGCTATCGACTCAACGAGCGGAGTAAAATCCATGAAAGAGGTTGAGGAAAGAATAAAGCGAGGATGGGAAAAATTGCCATCGGCTTTACATATTTAGAACGTATTTAGGAGATGACGCTATGTTGAGTAAGGAGAAACTTGAAATGGTGAAAAAGCGGGTATTAGATCTTTTTGAAAAAGCTTGTATAATCTTAACAGACGAAGAAAAAGAAAACATCGAAATCACGGATTTAGGTCTTGATGATATAGAAAAGATAGGCATTCAGATCGTCACGTACATTAACACAGACAGATATTGTGCAAAAGAGATAGCGCTTTTACCGAATCAAACGTGTCCGGAGCACAAGCACCCAGATCGTAACGGTCAGGTAGGAAAAGAAGAAACTTTTAGGTGTAGGTATGGGAGAGTTTATCTCTTCATTGAAGGCGAAAAGAATGAAAGACATGTTGATCCTCCAGATGAAGAGCATTTTACGGTCTTTCACGAGATAATCTTAAATCCAGGTGAGCAATATACAATTCCTCCCAACACACTTCATTGGTTCAAAGCTGGTAATGAAGGGGCCGTTATTTCCGAGTTTTCGTCGCATAGTGATGATGCATCGGATATTTTCACAGATCCGAGAGTAAAAAGAATTCCAGAAATGGAATGAAAGGAGAAAATATGAACGTCAAAGAATTCAGAATATCTAAACTTTTGAATCCTAAAAGTGGAAAAGCAGTCATAATACCTGTCGACCACGGACTTGTAATGGGTAACGTCAAAGGTCTTTCAGATCCAATTGAAACTCTCAAAAGTCTCATTGATTTGAAGATAGATGGTACACTTATCAGCCCCGGAATTGCGAAAATCACGCTCGATCTTTTTGTAACAAGAGATACTCCCGCGAGAATATTAACAGCCGATCTTCCACTTTTGTCTAACGTTCCTGGAGAAACTCGTGAAGTGATCGGACATGAGATCATTTCAACGGTCGAATTCGCGATCAAATATGGATTTGACGCTGTCAAGGTTTTACTTCCTTGGGGAGAAGCAGAAGGGATCCAAATGGAAAGCATCAAAACCGTCGTGCATCTTTCAAATGAGTGTGATCACTGGGATATACCCCTAATGGTTGAACCAGTTCTTTGGGGAAGCGCTATACCAGCGGAAAAGAAGAGTGATCCAGAGTTGATAGAACATGGAGCAAGAATGGCTTTAGAGATCGGAGCTGACATCCTGAAGATCCCTTATACAGGAGATCAAAAAAAGTTTGAAGATCTTGTCAAAAGATTGAAAGTTCCTATTTTCGTTCTCGGAGGTCCCAGGATGAAAAATGTTGAAGACATTTTAAAAATTGCGGAAGAATCAATTCGTGCAGGCGCAAAGGGCATAGTATTTGGTAGAAATGTCTGGCAAAATCCAAAGATGCACGACATTGTTAGAGCCCTACAAGATATCGTTCATAAAAATATAGAGGCTGACGAAGCTGCAGGAAAATATGGTTTAGAATCGTAATTCTCGGTGAATTAACTCAGACTGTGCACGAACATCACAAGACGATCCAACCCTATAAAAAAAGAGGTTTTTCACATCTTACTTGAAGTTTTCATCAAGACATACGAGCTCGCCATCTGGAAGTTCACAAGATGTGAAAAGTGGGATTATGCGGTGCACAATGTTTTCCCACTTCCGTGACCGTTCTACTGTATTTTGTAAGGCGCGAAGGAGCAGGCGGTAGCCGAGAAGGGATTGCACTGTGTGCAATGTTCTCCCGCTTTCATGACCGAAACGATAGCTGAGAGGGGGACCGCATAGCGGTGGAAGATGTTAGGTATGCAGTGTGTTTAACAGAGTCTTTAACCATAACGTTATTCCGGCCTACAAGCTGTTGAATGGAATCCTTGACCATAATGTCATTCCGGCCTACGAGCCGGAATCTGAGGATGAGATCCCGAGATCCTGAATCAAGTTCAGGATGACCTATGGTCAGTCCGGGATGACATGTCGGTTTAAGACTCTACCAGATGAATCAAGTATGAGATCCCGGATCAGGTCCGGGACGACCTACGGTCGGTTCAGGATGACGCTTGATAAGACTTCGAAAAAAATTCTTTTATCGCTTGAAAAGCGATGTTTATTCGATAAATACTCATAGGTTGTAAAGCTGACGCACAACGTGAGTGAATTAAGTTTTTTCCAGAAGAGAAGAATCATTTGGATATGCAGAAAGGAATGGATGAATTAACTGATGAAGAATGAGAACAGAATTTAAAAAAGTAACCTGTAAGTCTTTGATCAACAAAAGCAACATACCCAACACGCAGTATGCAATAAATCCGTATACCGGATGCACGCATGGTTGTGTTTATTGTTATGCGAAATTCATGAAACGTTATACTTCTCACATGGAAAAATGGGGCGAATTCGTAGATATAAAAATAAACGCCTCAGAGGTTTTGGAAAAACAGCTCACGAGTAGAAAAAAGTATGACGGAACAGTTTTAATTGGGAGCGTTACCGATGCTTATCAACCTGTTGAGTTGAAATACAAAATAACCAGACGTGTGTTGAAAACTTTACTGAAATACCAGTCTTACCATCAGTTAAATGTGTCCATATTGACAAAATCGTACAATGTGATCAGAGATATAGATTTGTTAAGAAACTTTGATAACTGCGAAGTTGGGGTATCTATATCCAACTTGGACAAGAAATTCGCAAAGGTTTTTGAACCTTTTGCGTCTCCTCCTGAAAAAAGAATAAAAGCCTTGAAAGTTTTGAAAGAAAATGGCATTAGGACATATCTTTTCATGAGTCCTGTCTTTCCGGGTTTTTCGGATGTTCAAAGCGTTGTTGAAGCTACCAAAAGTTATGTCGATTTTGTCATGGCCGAAGCGCTAAACTATAAATGCGGAAATTGGAGAAATATAGAGTATGCTATGAAAAGGTATTATCCCAAAAGATGGAGTGATTTCACGCAATTGCTGAAAGACAACCGTACGTGGATCCATATAGAAAATAGGATCAAAGGCGAATGCAAAAAATATGAACTTTCATTTCGAGGATTGTTTTTGCATAAATGAAGAAAACTCGAGTCTTCTCCAAGTTTTGTGTAAAGTAGGTCCTGAGATAAAATAAAGCGAAAAAGCAAAGGAGGATCTAACGATGAAGAAAAAGACAAGT
>Ga0256840_1003010_pt1 | contig 14090 bp, 13 predicted proteins | sample 355202metaG_FD_185969 | JGI IMG/M metagenome (GOLD analysis project Ga0256840, IMG submission 185969) | Hydrothermal vent microbial communities from Mid Atlantic Ridge, Atlantic Ocean - 355-202 | ecosystem: Environmental > Aquatic > Marine > Hydrothermal vents | place: Atlantic Ocean: Mid...
CCCTTTTTGTATCTTAGATGCAAGAAGTGGAGAGAGTTTATAACCCACAACACGGTCAAGCATACGACGAGCTTGTTGTGCATTTATCATGTCCATGTCAAGAGTACGAGCTGATTCAAGAGCATGTTTGATAGCAGTCTTAGTGATCTCGTGAAAAACTATACGAGGTAATTCAGCAGGGTCTTTTTTAATAGCATGGGCAATATGCCACCCAATAGCTTCACCCTCGCGATCCTCATCGGTCGCGATATAGATAGTGTCAGCTTTTTTGGCAAGAGCTTTTATCTCTTTAACGATGGCAGCATTCTCTTTTGCTACTGAGTAAGTAGGAACAAGGTGCTTTGTCTCTTCATCAACTTTGATTCCAAAACGAGATTTAGGAAGGTCACGGATATGCCCTTTAGAAGCGATAACCTCATACCCTTTTCCTAAAAAGTTCTTTATAGTCTTCGCTTTAGCGGGGGACTCTACGATAATTAATTTCAAATAGTATTCCTATATATATAGTATAGTAAATTGGTTTTAGTTTTGGAAGTGTAGCTAAAAAAGATAAAATTGTGAAAATTGTTTTGATTATTATTAAAATTACTATAGAGTTCTATAGGAGAAATTCAATGATAAGAGTAACAAAAGAGATAGTAGGGTGCGATGATTTTGAGTTAGGGATAAAAAGAGAAACACCTTTGAAATATATCCTGACATACCCTAAAAATGTAGTTCCAAAAGCCATTGTATTTATAATTCCTGGTTTTGGAGAAGATACAAACAGTGGATATATGGAGCATGTAAGTAAATATGTGGCGGAAAATTTTTCTGTTGGCGTTGTAAATGTTTTTTATCACTGCTTTAATTCAAGAGAAACCAATGGCGCTACTTTAGAGTTTGATGATTTTGATATCGATGTTTTAAAAAGAGTGATTCATAAGTATGATATAGACTTTTCAAATGTAGGAGAGATAACAAAAGAGAGTGTGATACAGAGGTTAAGTGCCGAAAATAAAGAGATGAGTATTTCCATGACCTTAGTACCCTCTAATGAAGAGTATCAAAATTTTGGGGTGATGCAAGCACTAGACCATTTATATGTTTTAGAAGATATCAAAAAGATGTCTGGATTAGAGGGTGTAGATAAAGTTATATGTATTGGGAGTAGTCATGGAGGCTATATCGCAAATATGATTGCAAAGATTGACCCAAATGCGATTGATTATGTTATAGACAACTCTTCTTATACAAAAGCTCCCTTAAATTATGTAGTTGGTAAAGATATCAATATTGATTTTTCTGAGTTTAGAGTAATAAATAAGAAAGTAACTATTAACTGTTTTGTACAAACATATTGGACTACAAAAGAGAGTTCGCAATACTATTTTTCAGATGATAGAAAGAGTATAAGAAATTTAAATAACACTGAGCATATTAAAACAATGGCTCAAAATGCAAACTCTAAAACAAAGTATATATTTTATCACTCTAGTGAAGATGCTTTAGCTCCAGTAGCCGACAAAATAGCTTACTCGAAAACACTAGAGTCGTATGGATTTGAATGTACCTTAAAGATTGTATCCAAGCAAGAAGATGTTGATGGAAAATTTATTAAAAACTTACACCATGGTATGGGAATGTCGATGAAAGAGCTTATAAATATTGAGTTACCATTCATTTTAAAAGAATTTGAAGAACAAAAAAATATCTCTAATATACAAAACGCAACTACATATAAATGTAGTGATATAACTTATGTTTTTGATTTATCCGAGAGTAAATGTATAAATAATGAAAAAAAAGATGAAATTTCCTAAAGTTATTTTTTCTCTTACCGATATTACTAACATCTAGAGGCAAGGAAGCCAACAGATAAAATAAAAATATAGAGCCAAAAGCTCTTCCATAGAAAAGGATTTATTATGGGTTTTAGAATTAACACAAACATCGGTGCTATGAATGCACACAGAAACTCGACTATGAACAATGTTGAACTTGATAAAAGTTTAAATGCTCTTTCTTCAGGTCTTAGAATTAACAAAGCTGCTGATGATTCAGCAGGTCTTGCTATTGCTAACAAACTTTCAGCTCAGTCTCAAGGACTTGGCCAAGCGGTTCGTAATGCAAATGATGGTATTGGTCTTTTACAGACTGCTGATGGTGCATTAGAAGAGTATGGAAACATTACTCAGCGTATTCGTGTTCTTGCGGTTCAATCAGCCAATGATACACAAGATGCTCAGTCTCGTTCATACATTCAACTTGAGGTTAACTCACTTATTTCAGAAGCTGATCAGATTATGACAAGTACAAACTTTAATGGTAAAGGTTTACTTAACGGATCGAGCGCAACGTTAATTATGCAAGTTGGATATCAATCTGCGGATACTATTGATGTTGGTATTTCAGATCTTGGTAATTTTGGTGTAGTTGATGTATCAACACAAGCTGCTGCAAATGCTGCTATTAGTGCAATGGATGCAAAAATTGTTGTTATTGATAGTACTCGAGCAGATATGGGTGCGAACCAGAATCAACTTGAGTCTGTTATTCGTAATATTTCTGTAACACAGGTAAATATTTCTGCTGCGGAATCTAATATTCGAGATGTTGACTTCGCCGCCGAGTCCGCCAACTTTAACAAAAGAAACCTACTTGCACAGTCAGGTTCTTATGCGATGAGTCAGGCAAATGCTGTTCAGCAAAATGTAATGAGACTTTTACAGTAGTAACTACTTCTCTTACTTTTATAATCTCAGGTTTTTCCTGAGATTATTTTTTATCTATCGCTTCTTTTAAAATCTCTTCATATTTTTCTTCTATTTCGATAAGTACTCGTGTTATATTTTCTGTAAGGTATTGAATATGCTTTTTAGGATGTTCTAACTCTTTTGTGTTAAGAATATCGAATAGATAAGTAACAATATATTTCATATAAAAAAGATATATTAATGTTATAGAGTTTGTTTGAATGTTGTTCGCACTTGGGAGGATACTATCCATGAAGCTTGAAAAACGTGATTTATACTTTTCAACATTAGCTGTAATTTTTGTTTTTTGAAATCTTTGTACAATTGCCTTTTTTTCTTTTGCATCATCTATTAAATTTTCAAGGTTTTGATATTCACTTTTACTCAAACCTTTTTGTGAAATTTTATTTAGGCTTGAGCAAATTTCATCATGAATAATCTTTTTATCAAGTATCTTAAATTGTGAAATATCTATAGAATCAATATGAGTAGGAGTAGTTTTATTAAAATGGGCTCCATCGTTTAAATTGTATGTTTTTTGATCTGCTGTTTGTATTTGCATTGTAAAAAGGTTAATATTGCTTATAGATATTAAAAAGTTAGATGTTGTAGTGACTTTCTCTTGAAAGTTTCCTTGTGTCTTTACTGTACTCGTGTTCATAGTGAAAGTATCTTCAACTATACCTGTCTTTTCAAGATCTAGTTTTTGTGATTGGATATGTTCTTCTGTGTGTGTTGCCCCTGTCTCTTGGTCAAGTGCTAAGTCTAAACCTAAGAGGTATAACTCTTTAACATTTAAACTTAAAGAGAGACCAAAACTTTGTGAACCTACACATGGTGCGATAATAGAGCCAAAGTTTTCTTTGAACTGTGTAATATTCTGATAGATAAAAAGATGTTCATCATTTATCAGGTCTATATGTTCTTGAAGTACAGAAGAGGAAAATATTGCCACTGTATTTGCTAGATAGTTTTTAGAGTCTATATCTTTGTAGTGTGCTAAACTGGCCTCAAACCCATCAGCATGTGTGACTATATCTGGAGTGATACCCTCTTTATAAAGTAGGGATAAAGAAGCAGAAACAGCCATAACGATGAAACGGTTATGATGCTCTTTTAACCACTGTATATGTTTTTTAAGAGAGGGACCAGCTGCTACGAGTAAGAGAGGTTTTTGAGAAAAAATAGTGTTCTGTTGTTTGTTTTTAACATTGATAAACCTGTATTTATTTGCTAATAAATGAAGAGGCTTTGTAAGTTGTCCTAAGAGTGCTGTATATGTAAAGCTTAAATGATTTTGTGTAGCTATAACTGTTTGTATATCCTTAAACTTTATCTCTTTGTGATGGTGCATCTGATAAAATTTTATAAAATGATTATAGGTATAAAGATCACTTAAAAAATCTGAGATAGTCTCTTGGTGTTTCTCATCATCAAATATCCAAAAAAACAGTTTAGCTTCTTTTGCGATTTTAGCATAGTTAGTTGTAAAGAGCGAAAGACGAAAAAGTTCTAAATCATCTTCAATGATAAGATACTGTTTTGCTTTAATTTTTCTATGGACTGATTCAATATGCAGACCGAGTCCTACACCAAGAAATACAAATTTATATATCTGTAGCATCGTAGTTTTAGTCTTATGAGCAACCTTATTTGCATAATCAACTATTGGAATAATCCCACTATAAGAGCTCTCTAAAACACTCTTTTGTGTATAGTGGTCAATGTCATGTTGTGAAAATTCCCTATGTATAAAGGTCTCTAAAACATTTTCATTTTTACTATAGTTAATAGAGTCTGCTACTAGCCTTGCATGTTCTTTACTGTTGATGGAGTAAAGAGAGCCTTCTACACCAACTTCTTCAACATTAAAATAGTTATCGTCGTAGTTTAAGTCATATTTTTCTTTATAGTGACCATGATTAATGGCACTCTCTAAAGCTATAATATTGTTGTAAACTGATGGTTGATATGTTTTAAGGTATTGGATATTATTATGATAATTCTTTTCTACAGTTTTTTCGATACTTTGCATTTATTGAGCTTTCCTATGACGAAATTTAATTATTTGTAGCAAATTATATACCATGTTCTAGAAGTGTTTGAGCAAGATAAAAATCAATTCTCTCATCAATATCAATAGAGTGCTCTTTACTCATCACAAAAGCAAAGATATTTTTTTTGAGAAAAAAGCTTTTTTCTTCTAAAAACTTTTCTAGTTTGCAGATATATATTGCACCATTAAGTCTATAGTATGGTTGTAGATCTTGACTTCTGCTTTTGAGAACTATGGGGGATAAAAAGTTTTCCATTGAACAATCATCTTCTAAGGTATTTGCCCAAAGAGGAGAGTGCTCCATTTGACACACACTAATGATAGCATCAGCATCTTTCTCTTCTAAAAGTTTAATTGCATTTTGGATATCTTGAGTATCGCGTAGTGGTGAGGTAGCTTGTAATAGGATGATATAATCAGTTTCTTCAGAGTTTTTAATAGCATGAATAATAGCATCATTTGTCGATGCAGTGTCACTTGCAAGTTCAAATGGTCGTTTTAATTTTTTAGCTCCATACTGTGTAGCAATATCTAAGATTTTCTCATCATCACTTGAAACTAAGGTTGTAGTTATTTGAGGTGTTTGAAGTGCTGCCTCTATACTCCATGCGATAAGCGGTTTTCCAGCCAAATCTAAACTATTTTTATGAGGAAGGCGTTTACTCCCTCCGCGTGCAGGTATAATGGCTAAAAATGTTTTCTTTTTGCTCACTCATAGACCTCTTTAAATTCATCATTTGCCTGTTTAAACTCTTCTATACGACCGATGTCAAGCCAATAATCATGGATTGCAAATGAAATTGTCTTAAGTTTTTTACTTATGGCACTTTCAAAAAGTGTCGGCATATCATAAAAAGTGTCTTTGGGAATGAGTGATAGTAGAGATTTATTAAGTACATAAACACCGCTGCTTACAAAAAATTTATGGGTTGGCTTCTCTTCTATCGATTTTATATCAATGTCATCAACTTTTACCACACCATAAGGAACTTGAAAGTCATACTCTCTTACACCCATTGTTGCCATGCTAGTATGCTTGAGATGATACTCAAGCATATGTTCAAAATTTATGTTTGTAAGAAGGTCACCATTCATCACAAAAAAATCTGCACTCAGACTCTTATGCATAAGGGTAAGTGCTCCAGCAGTACCCATGCGTTTGTCTTCATGAATATACTCCACATGTACACCAAACCTCTCACCATCACCAAAATACTCTTTTATTATCTCCCCTTTGTAGCCAAGACTTAAAATAAATTCACTAAATCCATACTTCTTAAAGTTAAGGATAATAGTCTCTAAAATTGGCTTATCACCTACTTTTAGCATAGGTTTAGGGATAGTCTCAGTTAAAGGGCGCAGTCGTGTTCCAAGACCGCCAACCATCAACACTACTTTTTGTTTTTTCTGTTGGGGTTGGAGAAGTTCCTCAACTCGTTCAAGTCCGACTATAACTCCATCATTGTTTACAATAGGAATATGTTGGAGCTTTTTTTCAACTGCAAGAGCAAGTATCTTCTCTCTAGGATGTCCGATAGTACAGAGAGTTGGTTCTCTGAAATAAAGAGATTCTATGGAGTCCTCTAGCGAGAGGTTATTTAAAATACCACGACGAATATCTCCATCGGTCAGTGTTCCAAGAAGTTTTTCATCTTGATCGATAATGAGTGCAATCTGCATAGCCCCACTATCGATAACTTTGAGTGCTTCTTTTATGCTTGATGTTTCTTTTAGCAGTATGTTTTTGTAGTTTTTCATCATGAAACCTTTATATCATAAAATGATTTTTTGAGTATGTTATCTAAGTCAATCTTTTTTATCTCTTCGACCATCTTTGTGCTAGCACACCCATCCCCATAAGGATTTTCTAGACTCTTTAAAATACCTTTAAACTCTTCTGTATACATCTTTTCAAATGCATCTACAATGCTCTCTTTATCATTACAGCAGTTAATTACACTCTTTGCCATGATTCGACCTTTTTGTCTATCGCCAATATTTATAGTTACAATTTTAAAAGATGGTGCTTCTGCAAGTCCACTAGAGCTATTTCCAACCATAGCATCTACAAATTGTAAAGCACTTAAGTACCTTAACTGCCCCAGTGATGTAAATGCTACAGACTTACTAGCATGTTTAGACACATAGGTATCTATCATACCGTTTATAACTCTTCCATCTGTATCACTATTCGCTTTTGTAAAGATGATGTGTGTATCTTCGAGTTCATCTATCGCATCAATGAGATTTTGGAACTGCTCCTCAGCAGTAGACTCCTCAAGGGTAACAGGATGAAAGGTGACTAATATATTTTTTTCGGCAAGTTTAAATCTTATAGACTCCTCAAATGCTTCTCTTGTTAAAAGCTCTAATCTTTTGATGTTCTCTATACCCATCCCACCAACATTAAACACTCGCTCAGGATGTTCACCAAGTTGAATAACTCTGTTTTTATACTCCTCTGTCGCAGTAAAATGAAGATGACTCATCTTGGTGATAGAGTGGCGAATAGACTCATCAAAAGCACCCTCTGTAGTCTCTCCCCCATGAAGATGAGCGATAGGTATACAAGCAATCATAGCAGCACTTACAGCAGAAAATATTTCATACCTATCTCCAAGAACAACAAGTATATCAGGTTGTAACTCCTCATAAGCTTCAGCAAAAGAGATTTGGGCGAGTCCCATTGACTTTGAAATGCCTACTGAAGTATCTGATGAGAGGACCATCTCTATTTTTTTGTTTATCTTAAAATCTTTTTCTATCTCTTTGTGGGTTAATCCAAACTCAGGACTTAAATGCATTCCTGTCACTATGAGTTGAAGCTCTAGTGCATCATCACTCTCTATCTCTTTCATAAGCCAATAAAGCAAGCCATACTCAGCTCTAGTTCCTGTAACTACACATATTTTTCGTTTCATATCAACTCATCTTCAACATAATCTTTAATAGCACTAGTCCCAATCATCTCATCGAATCTCATAGGACTTATACCACTCCCTGGGCGTTTGATACTCAAGTTCTCTTCACTAAAGAGTTCCCCTTTTTTTATAGTTCGTGAAGCTACAAGTGATTTTCTAGCCACTTTCATGTTTGGCGTCTCGCTTTTACTCGGTTTTTTTACAGAGCTGCCAAGGGCTAGTTCTATGTTTCGTATGGCGTTTACCATCGCTTTTAACTCATCAGGCTCTAAACTTGCTTTATGGTCTGGTCCTTCCATGCTTTTGTCAAGTGTGAAGTGCTTTTCTATGCAACTAGCACCCATAGCCACCGCTGCGATGTCCACTTCTATGCCAAGAGTATGGTCGCTATACCCAAATGCCACATCAAATGCCAGACCAATAGTTCTCATGGCGTTTAGGTTTACATCTTCCATAGGAGTTGGATACATTGTGTTTGCATGAAGCACTGTTATCTTCTCTTTTGGAGTGCCTGCATTTACTAAAATATCAAGCGCATCCTCTATCTCCCCTAAGTCTGCCATCCCTGTTGAGAGGATGACCTCTTTGCCTAAGCTCCCAATATGCCTCAAATAAGGAAGATTTGTTATCTCTCCACTAGGTATTTTAAATATTTTTAGACCTAAATCACACAACATTTCAATACTCTCATGATCAAAGGGTGTTGAAAGGAACATAATATTTTTGGACTTGCAGTACTCTATGAGCTCTTTATGAGTAGTAACATCAAGTTCAAGTTTTTTAAGCATATTGAATTGAGAATCATCACTATCATCTAAATTTTTCTTTTGATATTCTGCTTTTTGTGCATTTTTAGAGACAAGTTTTTCTGCCTTAAAAGTTTGAAACTTGACCGCATCGACACCTGCTTCTACTGCTACATCTATAAGCTTTTTTGCAAGTTTAACGGAACCATTATGGTTTACACCTGCTTCTGCTATTATAAAGACACTCATTTAGCTACACTCCCCGCTTTTACAAACTGCTTGATTTGGACATACTCTTTAGAAGTAGCATTACTACCAAAGAAAGTACCCTCTTGGAGAACTACTCCACCATTAAGTACTGCTGATGTAGAGATATGACAGTTATTTTGCACTATACAGTCATGTTCTATTAAAGCTTTTGTGTTAATTATACAGTTTTTACCAATCTTTACACCAGCATTGACAAGAGCATCGTGCATAATGATGCTTCCCTCATCTATAAATGAATGTTTTGAAACATACGCTAGAGGAGAAACAACAACGGGTAGTTCATACCCTATCGTTTTGAGGAGTTTATATAACTTTATCCTTAGTACATTTGATTCTATTTGTCCAACTGTGACTATCGCATATTTGTATTTTTGTGATAGGGTTTCTAAGTAATCATCACAAGCGATAACTTCATAGTCTAAAACTCTTGTCCCTATCAGCTCTTTTTTATCAACTATACCAGCTATAACAAATCTATTTTCTTGCTCTATCACATCTATAACAGACTTACAATGTCCACCGCCACCGATGAGAAGAATTTCAGGTTTATGATTGGGCATTTAGTGCCTCACTGTATTGCATTTTAATGCTTATCATTATAAGACCACACTACTAGAGATGTTTACAACTCTATCTGCAAGATACTGAGAATTATCAAGATTAGCACATTGTGCATCTTTAAACATATCGAGTTGATTCATAAGTCTCCAGATAGAGCGAGTCATTATACCATTGTCATTTGTATACTTTAAAAATGCATCTCTTGTTTGCTTATCTTTAAATATGAGTGCATTTAACCAGTAGTTTGACTTAGCATCTTGCGGCTCTTTTATAAACTCAATCTCACTATCTTTAAAAAAGTTCTCATATTTTTGAGCTAACTCTCTTTGCTTATCTACAAAAAGTTGCAGATTTTCCATCTGAGCAACTCCTAGAGCGGCTGCAAGGTTTGTGAGTCTATAGTTATAGCCCACTTCATCATGTATGTACTCATAAGGGTGTGCTACTTTTGCTGTTGTTGTGATATGTTTTGCTCTTTTTGCGAGTTCTTCATCATCAGTGACAAGTATACCTCCACCACCAGTTGTAATGATTTTGTTGCCATTAAAACTAAATACTCCGACTTTACCAAAAGAGCCTGTATGTTTACCTTTGTAGTAAGTACCTAGAGACTCAGCTGCATCTTCAACTACTGCTATATTATAGCTATCACATATTGCTACTATTTCATCTATTTTACAAGGATGTCCAAAGGTATGCATAGGAACACATGCTTTTATGATTTTGTTTGTAGATTTGTTTATACAATCACCATTTTCATCTATAGTTGCAAACTCTTCTAAAAATTCTTTTAGTTTTAATGGAGATAACCCGAGAGTCTCTCTGTCTACATCTACAAATATAGGCTTAGCATTACAGTAACTAATGGCGTTTGCAGTAGCAATGAATGTCAAAGGTTGAGTGATAACCTCACAACTCTCATCTACTCCAACAAGCTTTAGACTTATATGAAGTGCAGATGTGCCGTTAGAGGTAGCGACTGCATATTTGGCACCGCTAAACTTAGCTACCATCTCTTCAAATTGTGTTACATACTTACCAACACTTGAAACAAAGGTAGAGTCTATCGCTTCGTTTATATACTTTTTTTCATTGCCTATAAATCTTGGCTCATGCAAGGGTAAGAACTCTTTAGTTTGGTAAAGCTCTTGTATAAAGTCGACTACATTATGCATAGTATGTCCTCATCGGTGCTTCGCGCATCGCTTCTTGTTCCGCTGCTAAAAAAGTAAAGCAGTTTACTTTTTCTAAACACATCTCACATTTTCCCATCAAGATATTTTCCAGTCTCTTTATGACCAAAATCTGGAATCAATTTAAAAAACTCTTTAATAATCTCTTCTTTAGTCCAAGCAAGCTTTTGTTTATAGTTTTTCATTGTATTTTCAAATGATTTTAGTAATTCTTCATCAAAATTAGCTTTATTTTTAATAACACCTAAATTTTCAAATCTATCCATATCTAAAGTTTCATTATCAGTAAAAAACTCTTCAAAATCTTTTTCACCTGTAGTATCACTAGTAGTAAAAAGACAAGGCCACTGCTTTGAATTTTGAATGCTTAATTCTGAATTTTTAATGAAAAAATTTCTTGCTTCATCTTCATCTTTACATAGATACGGTTCATAGCCTAAATCCTCAAGATATTTTACTGCAATATCAGCAAATGATATTAAATGTAAGTTTTCACTTAGTTTTGGAAAAAATATATCTCTGTTCTCACCAAATATACAAGACATAAGACAAAGTTCACCTGACTCTTGAGGAGTAACAAAGTAGCGTTTAATATCATTTGGAGCTACAATAGGTTGATTTTTTTGAATACGTTGGTTGAACCCATGAAGCAGAGAACCATCACTAAACGCTACATTCGCAAATCTAGCCATAGATACATCCATATCTAAAGAGTTTCGATGTACAAACATCTCCATGATGCGTTTACTAGCACCCATCATGTTTACAGGATTTGCAGCTTTATCTGTCGAAACGCAGAAGTATTTTTTTGTGCCATTTTCTTTGGCTTGTTTGATAGTTTTATCTGTATTAAATACATTTGTATCTATCATTCTCATAAGTGTAAATGGGTCCTTCTCACTCCTTACATGTTTTAGAGCTGATAGATTAAGTATATAGTCATACTTTCCGTCAGCTTTAATAAAAGCATCATATTCAAGTGAGCCAATATCTAAAGCAAAAGTTTGAAAATCTCCATCTATGTAACCAAAAGAGCTTCTTATATCACGAACAAGTTCTACCATGTTGTTTTCAGATATATCTACTACATGTAATTTTTTAGGCTGGCGTTTAAATATCTCTTTTGTAACAGCTTGACCGATAGAACCTGCTCCGCCAATAACTAAAAAAGATGATGATGATATTATATGTATAAGTTCTTGCTTTTTAGTATGTAAGTCATTTGAAAAAAGGGCAATATCCCTTCCTATGAGTTTTAATGTATTCATAACAGTGATATAGCAAATAAAGTACCATTAAACTTTTTAAGAGAATAGTCGATGTATCTGTTAATGAAAAAATGCAATAATCTAAGTATTGCTAATAAAAGGATTTGTTATGGGTGTAAGTGCATTAGGGACGGCATCGGGAGTATTGACTCAAGATTTACTAGATAAACTGCGTGCTGGTGATGAAGCGGCTCAAGTTACTCCTATTGATTTTAATATTACATATGAAAATGATAGAAAAAATGCATTAGAGATACTAGATGCAAAAATGACTAACTTAAATGACAGCATGGAAGCACTACAAACGCCAGCTCTTTTTGATGAGAGACAAACGAGTATTGTAGGGACATCTGTGAGTGTGACTGCCGCTGCAAATAGTGATGTGCAAGATTTTACACTAAATGTAACACAACTTGCTACAAAACAGATAGAGCAGTCTGGATCTTTTGGGTCAAATACAGACCTTATTGCGACAGCAGCTGGTAGTATGAACTTAAATGTGGATGGGGTAGATTATACTATTGACTATGATGCGACAACTACTTTAGAAGATTTAAAAAAGTCGATTAACACTATAGCAGGGGATGGAGTAGATGCGACAATAGTTCAGATTGCAAATGGAGACTACAGACTCTTTTTAAGCTCAGTAAATACTGGAACTACGCAAGATATAACACTTACGGACAATAGTGGAAACCTATCTGATGATGGAGGGGCAACTGCAGGAGGTACTAATCTGACAACAGGTTTAGTAGCTGTGCAGACAGGTGTGGATGCAAATTTTGAGTACAATGGTCAAGCAATCACTCGAACATCTAATGAAGTAAATGACTTGATAGTTGGCTATGAGATAACACTCAGCGAAGTAGGAAGTTCTCAAGTGAGTGTGACACAAAACCGTGATAATATTCTTGAGAAAGTAGATAGTTTTGTATCACAGTATAATGCCATTATGACAGAACTCTCTGCACTCACAAAATCAAGTGTTGATAGTAATGAAAAAGGAATATTCTCTAGCGATAGTACTATTAAAAGAATGCAACAGTCTCTTGAAAATATGATAGGGAGTGCAGGAGAGGGTGTCTCTACGATGTATGAATTTGGTTTTGACGTAGACAAAGATGGTGCTTTATCTATAGACAAAACAGTACTAAACCAGCAACTAGATGCAAATCCTAAAAATGTAGAAGCGATGTTTTCTGGAGGCGATTATACTGATGCTGCAGGAAATACTATCGCCGTTAAAGGAATGTTTGTTGAGATGTTTAGTACGACAGATGAGTTAAGCAAATACAATGGAACACTCGATCTATTTAAAAACTCTTTAACTGATAGAATTAGTTCTTTAGAAGATAATAGGCTCAAAACAATAGAGAGATTAGATAGTAAATATGCAGTACTGCAAAAACAGTATGCGGCATATGATGCCATGATTCAAAGATTTAACAACTCATCTAGCATGTTTACGGAAATGGCGAACCAGAGTAATGGTAATTAAGTTTTAACACTAAAGTAAATACTTAAAATGCCGATGTAATAGTTATAATCAAAAGAGTTTAAAGGACTTACAATGTATGGAAATACTGCACACAATATTTATGCACAAAACAATATAGGGGTTGAGTCTCCTGCAAAACTCATAGAGATGTTGTATGAGGGTGTTCTTCGCTTTAATGCGCAGGCTAAGAAGGCTATGAAAGATAAAAATGTTGAAAAAAGAGTCTACTGGATGAACCGTTCGCTTGCTGTTATTACTGAACTTATCTCTACATTAGATATGTCACAAGGAGATATAGCTGGCTATTTAGAAGGACTTTACAACTACCAGATACAGCTTATTGTTGAAGCTGGGCATGAGCAGAGCATAGAGAAAATTGATGAGTGTAGTAATGTTTTTAAAGTGCTTTTAGAGGCATGGAGAGAGACATCAGATGTGGCTTAATCAGCTAAAAATAGCTATTGTAAGTAGAGATATGGAGAAAATGAATACTCTGATGGATGATTTACCACAGCTAGAGAGTAAAGCAGAGATAGACTCAGCTTTGACACTCCTACAAGAAGCAACAAAGCTTGTAAAATCACTACAAGATAATACGAAAGCATCGATGATACAGATGAAAAAAAATATTAACTTTTTAGACTCTACTCAATCAAGTAGAACTTCACAGTTTGATATTATCTCTTAGCCTTTTTACTAATTCCAAAATGTAAACTTCTAATAGTATAGTCACTCACTACAGCACCTTTTCTCATGCTAAGTATATGTTCTACGGCATCAGCTATATCTTCTGTGAGGAGTTTTTCACTCTCTTTTTTGCTTGTCTCAAAACGCAGTTCATT
>Ga0256840_1003011_pt1 | contig 14087 bp, 8 predicted proteins | sample 355202metaG_FD_185969 | JGI IMG/M metagenome (GOLD analysis project Ga0256840, IMG submission 185969) | Hydrothermal vent microbial communities from Mid Atlantic Ridge, Atlantic Ocean - 355-202 | ecosystem: Environmental > Aquatic > Marine > Hydrothermal vents | place: Atlantic Ocean: Mid...
ACTATTTAATTGATATTGAACTTAATTAAAAGAAAGTTTTTAACAAATGCCTAATTAGCTGTTTATAGAAATCTAAAAGTGTATTATTTTTGAAGTAATTTATATGTCTGTTTGGCAATTTCTAATTCTTCATTTGTAGGGATAACTAGTATTTTTACAGCACTAGATTGGTGTTCTATATCCGTTAATTTATCAAAATGATTATTATTTTTTATTTCATCTAAAGCAATACCAAGATACGATAAATTGCTACAAACTTGCTCTCTAATAACATTGGAATTTTCGCCTATTCCAGCCGTAAATACTAATGCGTCTAAGCCATTCATTATAGCAGTATAAGCACCAATATATTTTTTTATACGATAACTATTCATCGCTAAGGCTAATGTGGCATTTTTATCTCCAGCACTAGCAGCTTTTTCAATATCACGTAAATCACTCATTCCTGTAAGACCAAGCATACCGCTTTCTTTTTGTAATAAATTACTGATATCAGTTGTGGTATAACTGAGTTGTTGCATTAAATAAAGTATTACCGATTGGTCTATATCACCACTTCGCGTTCCCATTATAAGTCCGTTCATAGGGCCAAAACCAAGACTGTGGTCTATACTTTTTCCATCTTGAATAGCGGTCATACTACAGCCATTACCTAAGTGAATACTTATGATTTTACTGTTTTTTTTATTTAAATAGTTGATAGCTTCTTGAGATACATACTGGTGACTTGTACCGTGAAAACCATAAACGCGTATATTTTCTTTTTCATATAATTGATTTGGTATGGCATAACGATGCGCGACTTCAGGAATTGTTTGATGAAAAGCCGTATCAAAAACAGCTACTTGTTGCGCTTTAGGAAAAAGTGCTTCGGCAACGGTTATTCCTGTGAGATTAGCAGGGTTGTGTAAAGGAGCGAGAAAAGCCAAATCTTTAATAGTTTGTTTTACAGCTTTAGTAATTAATGTAGTTTTTTGAAAAGTGTTTCCGCCATGAACCACGCGATGTCCTACGGCATTAATTTCATCAATATGATTAATAACACTAGTTTCTTTATTCGATAAATAGTTGATAATTTTTTCTAAACCTGTTTTATGATTAGGGATAGCAAGAGTATTATTTAATGAAAAATGTTTTGTTTTGTAATGAATTTCGGCATCGTTTAAACCGATACGTTCTATAAGTCCTTTGGCTATAACTTCACCTTGTGGCATAGCTAATAATTGAAATTTAATAGAAGAACTTCCTGCGTTGAGTACGAGTATTTTCATAATTATTTAGATTTCTTGTGCTTGTATAGCGGTTATAATTACGGTATTAAAAATATCATCAGTTGTGCAGCCACGACTTAAATCATTGATAGGTTTATTAAGCCCTAAAAGCATTGGGCCTATGGCTAATGCACCAGTTTCACGTTGTACTGCTTTATATGTATTATTTCCTGTATTTAAATCTGGAAAGATAAGAATACTAGCTTCTCCTGCTACTTCAGAATCAGGAAGTTTGCTTTTTCCTACCTTCATATCTACAGCAGCATCATATTGTATAGGTCCTTCTATTTTGAGTTGCGGTTGTTTTGCTTTGACAATAGCAGTGGCTTTTCGCACTTTTTCTACATCTTCGCCTATTCCCGAGTTTCCAGAAGAGTAGGAGAGCATCGCTATTTTAGGTTCAATACCAAAGGCAGTACTTGCAGCAGCAGCTTCTATGGCTATTTCGGCAAGTTGCTCAGCATTAGGGTTGGGGTTAATAGCACAATCACCATAAACAGAAACGCGATCTTCTAAGCACATAAAAAATATTGAAGATACAATGGATGTGTTGGGCTTAGTTTTTATAAATTGTAAAGCAGGCAGAATAGTGTGTTGTGTTGTGTGAGCAGCACCAGAAACCATTCCGTCAGCGTGATTTTTGTAAACCATCATTGTGCCAAAATAGGAAACATCTTCCATTTTATCTTCTGCCATAGCGAGGTTTATACCTTTGTGTTTTCGAAGTTCGTAATAGGTTTTTGCATAGTCTTTAAACTGGCTAGAAGTAGCGGGGTTAATAATGCTTATTTTCGTAGTGTCAAAATCAAAGTCAATTTTTTTAAGGCGATCTTTCACCTTTTTTTTATCACCAAGAATGGTTAGTTTTACTACGTTTTGATTGATTAACCGTATAGCAGCACTTAGTATGCGTTCGTCTTTTCCTTCAGGAAGTACAATGTGTTTTTGTTCTTTTTTTGCACGTTTTAATAAATTGTACTGAAACATTCGTGGAGTAATACCTTTGCCCTCAAAAGTGATGAGCTTGTCGGCAAGTTCATCTACAGCTACGTACTTTTCAAATGCTTGTATAGAAAGATTTATTTTACGAGTGTTTCCTGCGTAAATTTTAGGTTTTACTTCGCTTACTGCATTAGCAACTTTATAAGTGCCTTCATTTATGGTAAGAATTGGTATTTTATGATCTAAACCGTCTATAAGTTTTATGATAGCAGGTTCAGGAATTAATCCTCCTGTGAGTAATATACCTGCAAGTCTTGGATAGTTATCTGAAATATGTGCTTGTAGTGCTCCTAAAATTAAATCAGAACGATCACCAGGGGCAACCATCAAAGTGTTTTCTTTGAGTCTTGGCAGGTAGTTGTGCAATTGCATAGCACCTACAACAAAATTACCTATTTCGAGGTGTAGTCGGTCTTTACCGATTAATACATCTGCACCTAAAGTGTCTTTTAGCTCTTTTATAGTAGGATTTATTAAATGTGCAATGGTAGGAATGGTATTTACTAAAATATGTTTAGGCAATTTTTTACGTAATTCTTTGTATATCCAAGAGCTGTTTTTTTCTTGAATTTTGTTAGCGATAACTGCTAGTACTTCTACTTCACGTTCTTTAAATAAGTCATAGGCCGCATACATATTATTAACAAAATCTTCCATGCTTTTGCCAGATCCACTCTCTACAATAATAGCAGGAATGCCAAGGTTTTTGGCGATGTCAGAATTTATTTTAAGTTCTGTGGCTGTCCCTTCACCAGAAAAATCGGTTCCTTCTACAAGTATAAAATCAAAGCGTTCTTCAAGGTTTTTATATTTTTCTATAATGTAATCGGTAATTTTGTTTTGCTCGCCATTGTGTTGCATTTCAAGGGCTTCACTTTTAGTAAAAGCATAGGCTTCATCAAAACTAATGTCAAGTTGAAAATGCTTACAAACCGTATCAATATGATTGTCCTTTTTTTTGTTTTTAAAATCACTTATTATAGGTTTAAAATAACCTACTTTAGCTATTTTTCCTAGTAACATGCGCATTAGCCCTAAAGTTACTATTGATTTTCCGCTGCCACTTTCCATAGTAGCAATATATACTGCTTTACTCATAGTTTTTATTTGTACTACAAAGGTACTATATAATACTATTATGACATATAAAAAAAATATAAAAAAAGCAGTATATTCTTAGTAGAATATACTGCTTTTTAATATGATTGTAGCTATTGTTAATTAGTTTAAAATCAATTTTTTACTAATAGTATTATTGTCAGACTTTATTTTTACCAAATAAACACCATTTGATAAGTTGCTTAAATCTAGATTTTGGTTAAAAAATCCGTTGGTATTAGTTAATTGTTTTGTGTAAACCTGTTGACCATTTATATTGTAGATTTGTATAGAATTATCACTTGTGTTATTCACTTGATAAACTATAGTTACTTGTTTTGTAGTACTTGGGTTTGGGTGCATTCCAAAGGAGAAATCGGCACTTACATCTTTAATATCTAGTGCAGTAGTCACGTCTTCAAATTGAAAAGTTAAATCTCCTGTGCTACTACCAGTAAAAGAAGTAAACCACATTCTGTAAATAGTGCCACTTTCATATTTTACATAAAAACGCGTTTCATTATCTACAGTATATCCATTGTCATAGTGCTTCCAGTCATCACCAATTGTATTGATTTCATCAGAAAAAGTTAAACTTGATAGTGCAGGCAATGGGTCTCCATCTGCTTCATTTAAATTTTCGGCAACTTGTATATTATTATTGTGCAAAACACCTGTAACAGGGTAGTAAACCGTACCGTCACCATTATAATCTTTTGCATATTTTGTAAATACAAAATCCCAATTTGTCGTACCTGGCTCGGCAACAACTTCATTGTCATTTTGAAATGAAAAATAATTATAGGTGTTGTTAGGGTTATTTGTGTTTGGAATAGTAACTGTTTGGTCTGCAAGCCAAACGGAGTTTGTAGTATCCCATTTTGCATATTTAAAGGTATAACCGCCATAAAAATCTTGGTTAATAAACTTTACATAATCACCATTGCTGTATTTTAATACAAAAATAACACTCCCCGTAACGTGATGTGTAGTAGGATTGTATTCTCCCCAACCATAAGTTGCAGAGCCTTGGTCTAATGCGCCATTGTTCCACGCAGTATAACTGTTTCGTAATTGTGTCCAGTTTGATTCGTTTGCAATATTAATATTAGTCCAATCTGCGGTATTGTTACTTGCTTCAAAAACATCAATGCCATTGTGGTCATTAGTTCTGATTCCAATATCTTGAAAGCTGGTTCTCAAAAATGCCATATCCCAAGAATTTGCAGGGAATGTAGTTTCGGTTTGTGTGTTTAGTTTATAATACACCATATTGGCATAATTTGCCCCCATTGATGTGTTAACTGTTGTTTGCGCGCTTATTGTAATAAATGAAGCGACAAGTAATACTAAAAGTAATTTTGTTTTCATTGTTATTTATTTTTATTGATACGTATTATTCTATTTGTGTGTATTGAAACTGCGTGTTTCCACGTTCGCCAGCATCATTAGTTAAGGTTAAGAATTTTATTTTATAATAAATACCTTCTGCATCTTGTAGGACATAAAAAACATCAGGATTTGTATGTGGCGAAACGCCTGGTCCTCCACCAATACGCCAAGAGCTTCCTATAGCACGTTGTGTTGTAGCAAACTCAGTTTGTACAATATCGCTTAGCGTAAAATTATCATAATCAAAATCTGTTGTGCTTACTTGGTAAGCAGCTACATTTTGTAAGTTGTTAGTTAGTACATAGTCTGCATAACCATACGTTCCATAGCCCGATATTTCATTGGTAAATATAGTGAAGCAAAAATCCCAATTTTGTTTTTCTGGTGATACATTTACTTCTGCTTCGGTATTAAAGCTAAAATGCTTAAAATGATGTGTGTTATTCTTTGAAATAGTTATTTCTTGATAATCACTATCATCTAAATTGGCATATTGTAGTAAATAGTTGTCATTTCGTTGTAGGATTCGTATTTTTTTCCAGCCACGATGTGCACCCGCAACCGCTGTGCTTCCTGCAGCAGGAGTATCTGTTCCTACTTCGTAACCAAGATTAAGTAGATAAACCTTATTGTCTTCATCGTTTTCACTTATTGCAGCTATTGCTGTGTTTTCAATATCACCATCAAAATCATCTACAAACTCAACATTATTAGGGTCAAATGTTCCTGTAGCTACTATAGGAAATAAATCTTGTACAGTAGCTGTAGTTACGCTGCTCAAATCGGTAATTTCTAAATTTTTGGTAGCCATAAAAACACTTGTGTTTAAGGAAACATGAAAGGTGCTACCGTTGTAGAAACGCAAATCCCAACTGTCTCTTTGGATAGGGGTTTGGGTATTGCTACTTAAATCAATATAAACTTGGTTTTGCTCATTAGCCCCTCCAATAGTAGGGCTTACAAAAGCCGCATTAACAGGTGTTTCTCTTTCGGGAATTGGTTCGTCTTTGCTACAGCTAATTAATGTAAAAAAGATACTTAAAATGCTTATTTTTAGAATTTTCATATTATTTTTTTATAAATTATAGTTAAGTTTAAAAAAGTAAGAGCGCCCATATCCCATACTTGTTGTGCGGTTATTAGCACTATGTGTTCCTGAGATTATAAGATCACTAGTGTTGTTTATTTCTATTACATTAAAAAGATTTCTAACACCTAATGTAGCATGTAGTTTATTGCTTAAAAAAGATTTTTTGATAGAGCAATCTGCCCAGTTAAAGGCTTCGGTTGTTTCTTTGACATAATTATCATCGCTGTCTAAAAAATAGCTCTCTTGCTTACCGTTGTATTTGTAGCTTAATGCAAACTGTGTGTTTATTTTAGGAATGCGATAGCTCAATCCTGCATTTAGTTGTAATGTGTACATATAATCGCTGTTTACCTCTTGGTATTGACTTTGTTTTAAGCCCGTGATACTTGCGCCAAGTTGTGCCGTAAAATTATTGTGTTTGAAGCTATTATTTGAAGAAACTGTTCTGGTTTCAAATTTGTTTATATTGATATATTTATAGGCAAGTTGTGGTGTAGTAGCAATTATGGCTAAATCAATTTTATCATTAACTGTAATGTAGCCAAGTTTTATTTTGTTGACTAAATAAGCGCCATTATCATATTGTTTTCTTTTTTTGAGATGATAGAATACCGAAAAACTCTTTTCTGGAGTTAAATCTTCATTTCCTGTTACATTATGGTTTGCATCTACAAAAAAGGTGTATAGTTCATCAAAATTGGGTGTTCTAAACGAACTTCCTATAATTAAGCGAGTTTCTATATTTTTAGGTAATAAATAACGTGCATTAAAGGAATAGTTTAGTTGATTTTGAAATTTTGAATTGTTTGTATATCGCAATCCACCTCGTAATTTTAATTTATCAGTTAGCTTGTATTCTAGAGTACTAAAAGCTGCAAAACTTGATAAAGAATTCCGAGTATTCACGGTGCTTATTTGACTAGCAACAGCAGCGCCATAGCCATTTTCTAAATTGTATTCAAAACCAAGTTCATAGTCATAGGGTTTGTTTTGTACAAAGTGATTGAATACAGTTTTACCAAAGTAGGTTTCTCTAGAAAGGTATTCCTCGTAAGCAGATTCAAGCGATGTGCGCGTGTAGAGGTCATAAATAATATCGCTATATTTTTTGCTTTGTTTTTGGTAAGCAAGTTGTGTATTGAATCGGATGTTGTTTTTCAGTTTTCCTGTAAGTGTTAAATCATTTGTTAGCCTGTTTGACACGAAGTTTCTATCGTTAGTTTTTTTGTCATAAGCATTTAGCGTACTATTGTAAGTAGTGTTTATAGCACTATTGTATTGGTTTAATAATTCATTGAAAACACCTATTTTATAGGTAAGTTGAAGTTTATTGCCATTGTATCGTACAGTTCCTTTACCAAATTGCTGTTCTTTAGGAAGCCAGTCATAACCACGCAAACCATCATCTACTATATAGTTTTTTCCTTGATAGTTGTTTGAAAAACCTGTAAAATTATTTCGAGAGTATAAAGCATTGATGTAAAATTTATTAAATTGACGAGTTATATTTACCCCAGCAATATGTCTCCCTTTTGCCCATAATTCATACTCATTTCCTACGGTTTCCTCTTGGATAGTAGCACTTGCTTTCCATTTGGTTTTTATATTTTTTTTAGTAATGATATTGATCACTCCAGAAACAGCATTCGCACCGTAGGAAACGCCCATTGCACCTTCTACAATTTCTATTTGCGCTACATTGTCTAAATTAATTTGGGTAAGGTCCATATTGTTACCAAAACCATCTTCACTAACCATAGGAATACCATCTTCAAGGATTTTGAAATACTGCCCGTCAAGTCCAAATAGACTTACTTTAGATTTCCCTTCCTTTGTATTAGGAATTATTTGAATATTCAGATTTTGATTAAGTAAATCAGCAAGGTTGTTAGCTGCATTTTGTGCTATTTTTGTGCTATTTATAACCGTTACATCTTGTACTGCTTTATTGATAGCTTGTTGCTCATATTGTGCAGTAACGACTACTTCTTCTATGTTTTGTACCTTAGTACTATCTTGTTTTACTTCTTGCGAGTATCCTGATGCTACTACTATTAATAATAGTATAGCAATTATAACTTTTTGCATTTTTTTGTATCATTACAATTAATAATGATGCAAAGTAACTGCTATTCGCTATTTTAAAACAACGCTAAAAGTTTTAGAAGTGTCGTTGTATAATAAATAAATAACGAAATATGTCTTGTAAAACAACGCTAAAAGTTAATAGTCTGATTACTTGGGTTTAAAAATCAAATTTATATTTTACTCCTGCAAGTATTTGTAGCCCTTGTGTTGGGTAATTATACCATCTTTCATAGCTAGTTCCTAATAGGTTATTTCCTCTTAAGTACGCGCCTAACTGATTATTGAAATTATAATTAAGACGGAAGTTTACATCGGTAAATGCTTTTAAGGTTTTTATATCTTTGGTCAATAAAATATTGTCAAAAACATAATCTTTGCGCGCTCCTTTATAAAAAATATCAAAACCACTAGACCATTTGTCATTAATCTGATAATCGGCTAATATGCTTACGGCTATTTTTGGCAAGTTCCACGCTTCTTCAAAATTCTTTAGCTTATAACTATATGAATTAATCGTAGTTTTGAGTTTAAATGCTTTGGAGAATTTAAAATTTAATGTTCCACTAAGTTTAAAAGTACTCATATCATCATAATTAACCGTAAAGGCATTACCATATTCGTAGTTTTCTAAGCTAGCAGGTATTAGTCCTGTAACTTCATTGGTATTATAAAAAGCTTTATCATATTCTTGTTGGTAGGAACCAGCAATATCATAGCTTATATTTCCCGAAAGTTTCCCTTTTAGCCCAAAAACGGCTTCATATTGTTTGTTGGTTTGTAGTATGTTAAGGTTTGGTTGTAAGAATGGGTTTTCTCCTGCTAATTGGCGGTAGCTATTTTGTTTTAAGGCACCATCAAGCAAACCGTAAGCAATGGCTTGTTCTCCTAAAAGTCTGTAAGAGGCTTCTACTTTAGGATAAAGATAGAATTTTGAGCTACTAGCTTGTGTGTTTATTGCATAGATTGCTTGCGCTCCCAAATGTAAGGTAAGATTATCGCGTAGCACAACAAAAGTTGGTGTTATTGCCATATTAGCAAAACCATATTTGGTGGTTGTTGGCGTAGTATCAAAACTTCCTGATAGGTAATCAAGTTCAAAAGTGGTGGTTATTAGTTCTCCTGCTATTGGAATTTCGAATTGTGGTTTTACAAATACTTGACTTTCTTTGCTTTTATAACTATCTGAGAAATAATAGAAATCTAAATTAGCACCTTTAAAAAGGCTATCATCAAAATTAATAGCGCCGCCTAAAGAAATGGTGTTAAAACTGTGTTTAGGGTTTATAACGTCAAGAGTTGCTTGCGATAATCCGCTTTTTGCACCATACCAATTATATTGTTGATTGGCAAAACCACCTCCAAAATGATAGTTCATATGCCTGTTTTGCTTACGGTAAATAAGTGCTATGGCATTATCCATAAAAGCATCTTTGAGTAAAGCATTTTTTACACCTCCTTGTGACGAGTGATGATGCAGATTTGCACCAAAACTCGTAGTTCTATCTATCTTGTTATTGTACCAAAAGTCAAATAATGCGGTCATATAATTACCAAGTCCTAGTGAGGCATAATTATCATATAATTTTTCTCTTTTTTTCTTAATAACTTTAGCAGCTTTTCCTTTGGCGGGTGTAAAAGTAGAGGCTACAGGCACAGAGGTGATGCTGTAGGAAACACTATCTTTTTGGATGTTTATTTCGCTATCAACATTAGGAGTTTCTTTTACTTTGTAAGCGTCAGAGATGGTAGGTGTATAGGCTTTTACTACGTTTACGACTTCACTTCCTATGTTTTCTTCTTCATCTTGTGCAAAACTGGTATTTGCTATGAAGAGTATCAGTATTATGGAAATATATTTTTTCATTTTTTTTGTATTTAATTCTAGCAATTACTTATTTTCAGGTGCTTTGCGGTTTGCTTCTTTAGCGTTTATAGTGTCTAACTCTGTTTGAGCTTCGGCTACAACATCAGGATATTTTTTAAAATTTTTGATTACATTTTTCAGTACATAAGTAGCTTGAAAAACATCATCTTTGGCATAGAAATTTTTTGCCATAATAATAAGTCCTTTTGCGCCCCAATATTTATATGGGCTATAATCTTTAGCAAGTTTTTGTACAGCAGCATTAGAGGCGTCATATAAACCTTCTTTATTTTTAAAGAATGCATCATAATAATGCGATTCTGCAGCAAGTTCTCCTGTGGCAGTTTGCATTAGCGTAGCGTAAGCTGTTTTTGCTGTTGCTAAATCATTAGTTTTAATAGCTGAACGGGCAATAATTACTTTAGCATCAGATTTTACATTATTGTCTATTTTGTCATTAGCCAAAACTTTCTCGGCATAAACTACGGCATTATGATAGTCTTCTTGCTTGTAGTAGCCTTTCATTAGGTTAGATTGCGCAAAGGTGATATTTTGCTGAAAATCGGCTTCTTGCTCTAGTCGTTTTAAGAGCGGCATGGCTTTGTTCCAATCTTTCTTTTCGAGGTAATACTGTGTTAATCGTGACAAAGATGCTTCTGTAAATTCATTTTTAGCTTGATTTATCACATAGCTATAGTGGTTTTCTGCTTTAGCTTTTTTACTTGTGTTATATAAAGATTCTGCTAGATAATAATGTGCCTTTAGGCTATACATACCATTAGCATAATTTTTTAGGTATTTTTCAAATGCTACTACTGCTGCAGGATAATTGCTCTCTTGATATTTGAGCTCAGCACTTTCATAACTGGCATCTTCCAGTTCATCGGTAGATACGGTTACGTAATCTAAGGTTTTTACCCAAGTAGCATATTCATCTACTTTTCCTAAATCTACATAAATACGCTTAGCATTGGCAATAGCTTCTTGTGCTTCATCGGTGTTTGGAAACTGTGAGGCTATTTTTTTGAATTCGTTTAATGCTTTTTCATTTTTATCTTGGTTATAATAGATTAATCCTTTTTTTAATAAGGCTTTGGATACATAAGAGCTTTTAGGGAAATTATGCGTTAGTCTATCAAAAGTACTTATGGCTTTAGCATTATTATTAGCTTTTACATAAGCATTTCCAAGTTCAAACAAAGCATCATCTTGTAGTTTGGAATAGGTATATTTACTTAAAAATGTATTCAGTTCTTTTATTTTCTTATTATTTTGACCAATAAAAGCATAAGTAATTGCTTTTTGATATTGCGCATAATCAGCATCACGTTTGCTAGTTGTTAGTGCTTTGTCGTAGGTTTTTAATGCTTTGGCAAAATCACTTTGTATAAAATATACATCGGCAAGACGGAGGTAACTGTCATTTAAGCGCACTTTATCATCGCTATAATCTTGGCTTGCTTTGCTAAAATACGTTTTAGCTTTATCATATTTTTTTTGTTTGAAATAGGCATAAGCTAGATTGTAATTAACATTTTTATTTTCGGTTAATGCTTTTGCTTCAGGCATCTGTTTGAATAGTTCAAATTCATCACTAGCGCCTTTGGCATTTTGTAAGCGGTAAACGCTTTCGGCTTTCCAATAATGTGCTTTTGCTGCAAAACTTTTGTCTAAAGGGTATTTTAATGATTTATCAAAGAAACTTGCAGCATCATTATACTTTCCATCGTTAAATAATTCTATTCCTCTATAAAAAGCTACTTTTTGGTAAATGTTTTTATGCTGTGCATTGCTGCTGTTTTCTAAGGCTATTAAAGCTTCTTTATAATTTTTGGAAGTAATATAAGCGCTGATTAATAATTCTTTAAACTCCGCTTTATGTTTAGATTTTGGGTATTTTTTTTGATAATCTAATATAACTTGCGGTGTGCTTTTGTAAGGATTTCCTATTTCGTAGCTTAGCTTTACATAGTTATAATAAGCATCTTCTTGAATTATAGGCTTGTAGTCCATTTGCGATGCGTTTTTAAAGGCATTAAGAGCTTCTTGTTTTTTGCCTAATTTCAAATAGCTTTCTGCTAGATGATAGTAGGCATTTTGTGCTACGGCATTGTCAACATTGATTATTTTGTTAAAGTTTGCAATAGCATGTTCAAAATCTTGCTGTTTGTAGTAGGCGTAACCGAGTTGATAGAAATCGGTATTACTCCATTTGCCACGTTTTCCTTTGTAATTTTTAAGAAAGGGAATGGCTTCGTTATAGTTTTTTAGGTTAAAATAACTTTCGCCAATTATTTTTGATAATTCTGATTTTTGCTTAGCATTAGATTTATTAATAAGTTTTTTAGCTTGTGTAATAGCGTCTTCAAATTTACCCGATTTAAAACTCATATCCGCTTGGTAATACGGCAGGTTTTCTTTGTAATTATCATTATTAGTCAGTTGGTCAAAATAGCTTGACGCTTCGGCAACATCATCTTTTTGATACGCCATATAACCAATGTAGTATTTTGCCTGAGCGCCATATTCTTTATCACTAGTTAATTGCTCAAAAATAGGTTTTGCCTCGGTGTAATTTTTGCTTACAAAATAAACATAGGCTTTATTAAAACGAAAACGTATTCTGTCTTTAGCACTTAGCTGCTTATCATCTATTTTTTCAAACCATTTTTGGGCGTAGCTGTATTTACCATTTTCAAAATAATAATCTGCCACATCTTGAAAAGCACTATTGCGTAAGGTACTTGTAGGGTATTTATCTACAAAATCTTGCATCATTTTATCGGCATTTTTATTGCCTAATTTTACTGCAGCATACGCAATATAGTAGGTAGCCGTTGCTTTGGTTTCCTCGTCAGTAGCTTTTTCTTTGGCAATTTGAAATAAGTGCTGCGCAGCAATGTATTGCTGGTCATTAAACAAAGCAAGCGCCTCGTTAAACTCCTTTAAGGAATGTGTGTAAATAGCTGTTTTTTGGGCAAAAAGTGAGCTGTTTACCAATAAAAACAATATTAAAACTAATTTTATATTTTTCATATTCTATTCTTTTATAGCGGATATGCTAATAACGGAATAAAAATACAATTTTATATAAAAAAAGTGTAAAAAAATTATTTTGTACTATCTACAGTGCGTTTTAGATGAGTTATAAAAGTGTTATTGCGTACTAAGTTTATGCTAAATATAAAAAAATAATAACTAAATTATTAGTTCAAACTAATAATTTAGTTATATTTGTACTTTAATTAAAGAAACTGTTATGAGAAAACTAGTATTTTTAGCTTTATTCCTTAGTAGTTTTGCTTTTTCGCAAACTACAATTAATGAAGTGATTTATAAGAAACGAAAGACTTTAATCAAAAAGCAACAAAAAAAAACTAAAAATAATCCTATGATAAAAGGGGCTATAGATGCACTCCCTAATGCAATTAGCAAGAAATCATATAAATTGTTATTTAAGGATACCGAATCGATATTTTTTGAGGTTGAACTTTTAGTTGAAAATGAAAGTAAGGAGATAGGCGATAGGTTTGCAGAGATAATGGCAAAATTTATGGGAGGTACAAAAGGAGTATTTTATAGCAATATAACGAAAGACATTATATTGCAACAAACATCTTTTAGAACAGATTTGCTGCTAATAAAATCTAAAGTAAGTGATAAGAAGTGGAAAATAGATTTTGAAAAAACTAAGAAAATAGGAAGTTATATATGTTACAAAGCAACTACAAGTAAGCGAATCTTAATGAGTTCGGGAAAAATTGTAAACCAGCCTATTACTGCATGGTTTGCTACAGAATTACCTTACCCATTTGGACCTACGGAATTTGTAGGCTTACCAGGTTTGATTTTAGAGTTAGAATATTATGATAAAACAGTAATATATGCCGATAAAATAAATTTAAATAAAAAAGTTGATAAAAAAGAAAAGGTTATTAAGCCTTTAACGAAAGGAATAAAAGTTAGTAATCAAGAGTATATTGATTTTATGAAAAGTAGCAAAAGAGAGTATAAAAGACCAAAACGCTAACATGCAATATTTTATGATTTCAATCATTTAAAATGTTAAAATTATGTTAAATTTTTTGTTTATTATTATTATTATTATTATTGCTGAGTAAGTAATACAAGTCTGATCAGCAAAGCGTTAACTTACATTTTTATTAACTTTAAATTTTATAAAAATGAAAAAATTATTTTTAACAGTTGCATTAGTAGCAGGTATGCTTTCTTTTGCAGCAATGAAGGATGGAGAACCTACCAAGCCAGCAAAACAAACAAG
>Ga0256840_1003012_pt1 | contig 14087 bp, 12 predicted proteins | sample 355202metaG_FD_185969 | JGI IMG/M metagenome (GOLD analysis project Ga0256840, IMG submission 185969) | Hydrothermal vent microbial communities from Mid Atlantic Ridge, Atlantic Ocean - 355-202 | ecosystem: Environmental > Aquatic > Marine > Hydrothermal vents | place: Atlantic Ocean: Mid...
AAATTCAGTCCTCAAAATAACCCAAAAAAAGAGGATCAGCCGCCAGACCACAGAACAACAGCTTAACTTCAGCATATTTTAAGATTCAAAGAACGATTTCACTGCCCGATCAAGAGGGTTCAGGCAGCGGTGTAACTCTAAACTTCAGTTCAACAAAATCATAAAGGTAGAAAAACTCAGTATCTCCCATGTGAGTGGGAGCCAGGTTCTCCCCATCATTTGAACCAATACAAATCCTGAGTTTTCGCATAATTTTCCTTATCTATAAAATTAAAAAGCAAACCAGCACTGCCAGTAAACCTGTCGGAGCGGCAACAACAAACGGAAAATTATGGACTTTAATCCAAGACTTTCAGTTGCTACTCAATTCTGTCATTCCCGTGCAGGTGGGAATCCAGAGCTTCTGTGAGGCGTGGATCCCCGCATTCGCGAGGATGACGACTAATACGAAGGTTGAAGGGACTTGCAGTCCCGCCCACAACTATGCGCTTCCAGTGCATAGTTGTTTAGTCCAGTAGAGAGGGATAACCGATTCAACCCGCGGTAGCCGTTTGATTCTGGTATTGCATAACCTCTTTTACTTTCTTTATGATTCCAGCGGCATCAAGCCCTAATTCCGCACGCAATTCAGTCTGTGTTCCTTGGCCAATAAATTGATCTGGAATACCAATACGGATAACTGGAGTCAACAGGCCAACATCACTCAAAAGTTCCAGAACTGCTGTTCCAAACCCTCCCTGAAGTGAATTTTCCTCTGCAGTTATGACAAAAGGAGCCTTCTCTACGTGGGACACTATTAAGTCACTATCAAGAGGCTTAATAAAACGTGCATCTATAACTGTAAGGTCGACCCCATGTGCAGAAAAATAAGTTGCCGCCAGCAAAGCTTGATTGACCATGTCTCCTACCGCAATAATCAACCCATCCGTCCCATCACGAAGGAGTTCTCCACATCCGACTTCTAGTGGTTCAATTTTATCCGGCAGGGGCAAACCAAGACCATTACCACGGGGATAACGGTAAGCAAAAGGATCAGCAGATAAACTTGCTGTCTGCATAATTCGCTGCAGCTCGACTTCGTTTCGTGGTACAGCAAAAATCAAATTTGGGACATGGCGTAAAAAAGAGAGATCGAACACACCATGATGAGTCGGGCCATCGGCTCCAACCAACCCACACCGATCCAGAGCAAATGTCACTGGCAGATTTTGCAAACAAACATCATGAATAAGTTGGTCATAGGCACGCTGCATAAAAGTAGAATAAATCGTTACAACTGGTCGCAGCCCTCGACACGCTAATCCCGCAGCAAAGGTCACCGCATGTTGTTCAGCAATACCCACATCAAAAAATCGTTCCGGAAATTTTTCTGAGAATTTTTTCAGCCCGGTTCCTTCTGCCATGGCAGCAGTAATGGCAACCACCCGATCATCTGCACGGGCAAGTTCAATCAGGGTGTCCCCAAAGACTTTGGTGTAAGAAACAGCACTCCCCGGCTTCCCCCCCTTGATCTCTCCTGTCTCAGAATTGAACGGCCCAACCCCATGAAATTTGGGAGGATTATTCTCTGCTGGGGGATAACCTTTCCCCTTCTTCGTCAGGACATGTAACAACACCGGTCCTTTGATCTGGGCAACATTGTGCAGTGTTTCTGTCAGTTCAGCAATATTATGTCCGTCAATGGGGCCAAAATAATCAAACCCGAATCCCTCAAACAGCATCCCTGGCGTCATAAAGCTCTTCAGTGATTCCTCGGCACGTTTGGCAAGATTGACCAGATCACGACCAATCCCGGGAACATAGCCGAGCAAATGTTCTGTCTCTTTTTTAAACCGGATAAATGTTTCTGAGGTCATCTTTCGACTAAGGAAAGAGGAAAGCGCTCCAACATTAGGAGATATTGACATTTCATTATCATTCAAGATAACAATCAATCTTTGTTTCAGGTCTCCAGCATGATTTAAACCTTCAAACGCCATTCCAGCAGTCAGCGAACCATCCCCGATAACCGCAATAACTTTATCATTTTCAGCGCAGATATCTCTCCCCGCTGCCATCCCCAAGGCTGCAGAGATCGAGGTGCTGGAATGGCCAACGCCAAAGCAATCATGTTCACTCTCTTTCCGCTTTGGAAATCCACTCAGGCCATCCAACTGACGCAAGGTATGAAACTGTTCCTGACGACCAGTCAATAACTTGTGCGCATAAGCTTGATGTCCAACATCCCAGAGAATATGGTCATTCGGAGAATCAAAAACTCGATGTAGAGCAATTGTCAGTTCGACGACTCCGAGAGAGCTGCCTAAATGTCCACCGTTAGTGGAAACCGTTGCGACAATCTGCTCGCGTAACTCTTTTGCTATTTGCAAAAGCTGTTTTTTTTCGAGTTTTTTTAGTTCATCTGGTGAATTTATTTGTGAAAGAAGCGTTTTCATTCATCTTCCTTGCGCTAAATATTTATTACAACATCGGTAAAGTTTTAACTGGAACGGTGGACAATATAATTAGCTATTTCTCTTAGAGGGCGTGCTGATTCAGCAAATATATCCAATCCAGATAAAGCCAGCTCACGCAACTCATCCGCACGCTTTCGCGCTCCAGACAAACCAAGCAATGCGGGATAGGTTGCTTTTCCGCGTTGCTCATCACTGCCGACATCCTTCCCCAACTGAGACGGATCGGCCACAATATCAAGGATATCATCGGTGACCTGAAATGCGAGCCCGACGGCTTCACCGTAACGACAAAGTGCCCGACGCTGTTTGTCAGAGGCCCCCCCGAGCAGAGCACCAATTTCAATTGCAGCTAAAATCAAAGCTCCAGTTTTATGGGTATGAATATATTCCAAAGTTGGCAGATCAACTGGCTTTTTCTCCGCCTCCATATCGACTATCTGCCCCCCGACCATACCACGTGAACCAGCACTTTTCGCTAGAATATTAATCACTTCACGGTAGCGGTCAAAAGGAAGATCACCCCAGAAATTTTTATTGGAGAGAAGAATAAAAGCTTCAGTTAATAGCCCATCGCCAGCTAAAATAGCGGTAGCCTCTCCATAAACTTTATGGTTGGTTGGATTTCCACGCCGCAAATCATCGTCATCCATCGCTGGAAGATCGTCATGAATCAATGAATAACTATGAATCATTTCAATCGCACAGGCCGCAGGAAGCACATTTTTTATCTCACCGCCAACAGTTTCACATGCCGCAAGCATGAGAACAGGCCGGATTCGTTTTCCACCAGCAAAGACAGAATAACGCATCGCAGCGTGTAAGCGGGTTGGAAGTATTTCAATCCCGGGGAGATAACGATCTAATGCTGAGTCAACCAGATGAATGCGCTCTTTCAGATAGGACTGTAGCTGCCAGCTATCATTCATCAGCAAAAGGCTCTCGCTGCAAAGTCCCGTCATCTTGCTGAAGAAGTTGCTCCACCTGCAATTCAACTTGAGTCAAAGACTTGCGACAATTTTCCGCCTGTTTGACCCCACCAGAAAAAACTTTTAACGCCTGATCCAATGTAAGGTCACCTGATTCCAACTGTTCAACAGCCTCTTCAAGTTTTTGCAGTGATGCTTCAAAATTTATTTTTAGTGCCATAATTGATCCATTTCAGAGCTGATATAAGTCATGACCGATTATCGACAGCACTTGAGCACTCCGTCAAGTACTTAAACTGCTATTTCTCACCTTTTTTGTCGATTTCTATAACAGTTGCTGCCACTTGCCCAGTAGCAAGTTCTATTTGCAATTGATCTCCCGCTCTCAACTGTTCTGAGGTGTGAACGACCACACCAGTTTTCAGCTGTTTAACAATTGCATAACCACGCGATAAGACAGCCAAAGGAGATAATGTTTGCAGTTGTCCCACCAGCAGTGCCAGTTGATGCTTTTGCTGTTCAACGAAACCAGTCATCCCCTGCTGCAAACGTAACCGTAATTGCTGTAAACGCAGTTGTTGTATTTGCACTAATTCGCCAGGGGCTTTCAATCTCTTTTCCAACCCATAGAGACAACTGGAAAATAGCGACAGACGAGAACGCATCTGCGCAGCAAGACGCAGAGTCAACTGATCCAGATGACGTTCCAGCTCGAGCCTGTTCTGCACAACCAGTTCAGCAGCAGCACTCGGGGTAGGAGCGCGCAAATCAGCAACCAGATCAGCAATAGAAAAGTCAGTTTCATGTCCAACAGCTGAAATAACAGGAATTTTTGCAGCAGCAATCGCTCTGGCAACAATTTCTTCGTTGAACGCCCACAGGTCTTCACGTGATCCTCCCCCCCGCCCGACGATAAGAACATCAAGCTCAGGTTCTTTATTCAAAGCCGCGATGGCAGCTGCGATTTCCCCGGCAGCCCCTTCACCCTGCACCCGAACTGAGTGCAACAAAACCCGTAATCCGGCAGAACGTCGTTGCAACACATTCAGAATATCCTGGATAGCTGCCCCGGAGGCAGAAGTGACAACACCAATTGTTTGAGGAAAGGGGGGGAGTGCTTTTTTCAACTCCTCGGCAAACAGACCCTCTTTCTCCAACTTAGCCTTCAACTGATCATAGGCCAACTGCAGGGCGCCAACACCCTCCGGTTCAATTCCCTCAACGATCAGCTGCAAATCACCCCGTTGAGGATAGATAGAAACCCGCCCACGGCAGACAACTGCCAATCCATCAGTGGGTTTAAAACGGAGAGCCCTGACATGACTGCGAAACATGGCACATTTGAGCTGCGACTTTTTATCTTTCAGGGTGAAATAATAGTGGCCGGATGGAGGCTGTGAAACATTACTTATTTCGCCCTGAACCAACACCTCAACAAAGTTATCCTCAACCAGCTCCTGCAACAATTGAACTAAGGTTGAGACTGAAATAGCAGTTGATATATCCATGATCGACAAAAACCTCGTTATCCACTAAAGATTGATGGCTAAGCCATCCTGTTTTTTTGCGAGACCAGCAAGATTGAATACCCATTATAACTGATGGTTTCGCAAAAAGTCATGGGGTGGTTAGTTCAATCGAGATTGACAGCATGAAAAGAATCCCCTATAAATAGTTAAATTTTTTCAATATTTTCAATTGAGGGACTCATGGCACGTTCATACATTATTGTCATTGCCAGTGAAAAAGGTGGTGTTGGCAAAACGACCCTGGCAACTAATCTGGCCATTTACTTAAAAGGTTTAGCCGAAGACCTTCCAGTCACCTTGTTTAGCTTTGATAATCATTTTACCGTTGATCAAATGTTTTGTTTGAGCAAAACCGTCAATCCGCAGCATGTCGGCCAACTCTTTACCGGAAGTAACCCTGCCGATCTTCTCTGTGACGGTCAGTACGGGGTTAATTTTATTCAGTCAAGTCGAACTCTGTCTGAATATCAGCAGCAAATAAAAGATGTGAAACAGCTTGCCCAGATCATCGGTCAGTCGCAATTACAAGGATTAGTCATTATCGATACCAGCCCAACACTCGATATCTATACCCGTAACGCACTCTATGCTGCGGATCGTATTATTGTCCCGATAAAAGATGCCCCATCTCTGGAAAATTGTCGCAATCTGGCCGATTTCCTCGTCCAGCATAAACGCTCGAAAACTGCATTAAAACTGCTTCCCTGCTTGATTGATACCCGCATCCATTTTGATGGTCCGTTCCGCAATTCATATCAGCTTCTGAAGGCCTACGCGATTAATCGGGGCTATCGTTGTTTTGAGGGATTTATCGCAAAAAGCCCTAAGGTAGAATCGTTGAGCACCAATCCAGAAGGGAAAATCTATCCAGTTATCACCCATGGCCGCAATACCGATGTTCATATCCAATTAACTCATCTTGCACGCCAGGTTTACCTCGATTATCTGGAATATGGTCCGGTCAGACTGAGTGAAGTTGCCAATGACCTCTTTGATCAGAAGGAACATACTCTGCAGGAATACAAATCACGGGTCAACAATCTGCAGCCAACCTGTCTCTGTTGCAATACTCCTATCCCGGAAGATGGGATCTGGTCCAATGCCTATTTCCTGGAAAATGAAACCGGCAGTTTTAGCGGGTTTATTGAAGAAGATTGCTTTCTAGAACTGTTACTTCAGGATTGTTACCCGGAACTGAAGGGCAAAGAGCAACAGAAACTATTGCAAGAGATTCTGATCGGATCAACCGGAAAAACGTTTCTGCTATTGCAAAAATCCCAAATTAGCAGCGAGCAAGCCCAGATTGACCTCTTTAGACTGGATCGGCAAGGGGAAAAAATCTCCGGTCGCACCATCGTGTTAAAGAAAAGGGGACGTTTCCAGCTCAAAGGAAAAGGCAGTTTATTGCAGTTGTTTAATAGCGCCACAAGCAGGCAAACAGAACGATTTCAACAATTATTGGTTCGGCAGGTCGATAAAAATCCCCTTGAGCTACTGAGACACCACGCCTATCTGGAGTGGAAAACTGTCTTTAATCGAATTCAGGTTGACCAGAAGCTGGACACAGAAGTCGAATAATCATATCGATCAATAAACGTGTACCAGCTTTGAGGCAGAAACAAAATCAACTGGCTGTTGTTCCAACCAACGCTGCTCCAACCGGAAGGCCTCCAACGTTGCAGCGTGAGGATGACAGATCGCAATAACTTCCTTATTTTCCCCAGCGAGATTAACCATCTTGCGAATCTGCCGGCGGATATAAGAGATATCGTCCTGATTATCCAGAAAAATATTTCTTGTTGCTGTTTTCAGCCCCATTTTACGGGCTTCAGAAAACGCAACTGAATCACCAATAGTTCGACTGTCAATAAAGAAAAGTTCATGCTGTTTTAACTCATTCAACACGATCCGCATCCCTTCAGACTCTTCAGTATAACGCGATCCCATGTGATTATTACCCCCGACAGCACCTGGTACCGCAGCCATATAGGATTGAACCAACTGGCGGGTTTTAGTTTTGGACTGACCCAGCAACAATGCATTTGCCCCTGGATTCGTACGCGGATAACTACGCGGCTGCATCGGCATATGGATCATATACTCACGTCCCTTCTCCTGCAGCAGAGAAGTTGATGACAAAGCCTTACCTGTGCCGGGTAAAATTGAAGGAGTAATGATGATATCCAATTGCAGTAGTTCACGCAAGGGACCGAGTGATGTCCCCATGTCGTCCATAATAACAGCAATTTTACCCTGTCTGGACTGTACCACTGCAGGAACTTGATATCTAAGCTCCAGGCGTAAATCACCCTGCCAGAAAAAATGGATAATCCCATTATTTCGACTGACTTTAAGTTGTGCCGGCGTCTCTGTCTGCTCGATATGGGTTACCAGTTCAGCCAGAAACGGTGCCGAAGGAAAATCTCCAAAAATTTTTCTGACTTGTACATTTTGTTGATCTGGCAGCCTGCGCCACCCCATAGAATTTGGGCCATTAACCAGCTGATTATCTATCAAATCAAGAATATCGGTATAACTATAATTTTTTTTCGTATGAATCTCGCCTGCAGGCTCTTCATAAACCAGTTTTTCATAGCTTTGGATTGAAACATTTTCAGGAAGTAAACTCGTCCGCAGCTTAACCAATGCAACCAGACAAATGGCCACAAAACCCAACAAAAAAACTGTCGCCAGAAGAATCCGCATATTCTGGCTTAAATGCCGTTTTTTTACAGTTTTACGTTGTGCTTTTTTATTCGGTTGCTTTTTTTTAGTTGTCATTTATTGCTCTATCTTTCAATCACATAATAAATTGGTGACATTATTCAGGCGGCTTGGTTCTCTCTCTTAAACAAGGAAATCGCCTTAAGTAAATCAAGTGCGCGCAACAGTTGGATATCCCCTTGTTCAGCGCGGGTTAATCCCTGCAGTTTACCTTTTTTCGGTACTGCTGGTTTTTTTGTAGGAGATTGAAAATGATTTACCAAATCCTGCTCACGTAGTGGTGTTTCCGTTTTTTTCTGCGGGACAGCATCTGTCTGAACAACGACAATATCCGGACTAATACCACGAGCCTGAATTGATCGACCAGAAGGGGTGAAGTAACGTGCTGTTGTTAACCGCAACCCGGAATGATCATCCAGAGGAATGACTGTTTGCACCGACCCCTTACCAAAACTCTGCTCACCAAGAATAATGGCACGCTGATGATCCTGAAGTGCACCAGCAACAATTTCCGCTGCGCTGGCGCTGCCACCATTAATCAGGACAATAAGGGGATAATCTGGTTCAGTACCAACAGATTGAGCTGAGAAAGACAATTGTGCTTCAGCCTCGCGACCCTCGGTATAAACAATCAGCCCTTCTCTGAGAAAAAGATCAGACACCGCAACGGCTTGATCCAATAATCCGCCGGGATTATTACGTAAATCAAGGATCATGCCGTGTAATTGGTCACCATTATCATGGCGCAACAACTGCAGGTGTTCTTTTAGATCATGTCCGGTTCGATCTTGAAATTGTGAAACTCGAACATAACCAAAATGGCCTTGAAGAAATTTACTTTTAACGCTCTGAATGTGGATAATATCGCGAATAATAGTTAAATCACGTAATTTAGCCTCATCAGCACGCTGGATACTGATCGTAATTGCTTCCCCTTTGGAACCTCGCAGCATCCGCACCGCTTCCATAAAATCAATATCGCGAGTCGGTTTACCATCAATTTTAACAATTTTATCCCCAGGTTTAACCCCGGCAGCATAAGCGGGACTATCTTCAATCGGTGAGACAACAATCAACTCACCTGCTTTGATAGTAATTTCTATCCCCAAACCGCCGAATTCACCGTGGGTATCCGCTTGCATCTCTTTATACATTTCTGGTGTCAAAAAACTACTGTGGGGATCCAGGGTACTCAACATGCCACGAATTGCCCCATAAATCAGTGTATCCATATCAACATTTTCTACATAACTGCTACGTATCAAAGAAAGAACATCGGTAAAAATTTCAAGGTTTTTATAGTCATCTTCTTCACTGGCAAAGAGATTCCCACTGAAAAAGGTCGAAACAAGACAAAAAACCAGTAAGACGCTACCACCCAGAATGAATTGTTTAATTTTCAACATAAAAACCTCTCAAGACATGTTCCCCTCAACAAAAAGGACAAGCCACTCAATGAAAATCTTACCGGCGCTTCAACCAGGATAATGGATTAACGGGAGAGCCGTTTGCACGAATCTCAAAATAGATACTGTCCCGCCCGGACAAACCACTATATCCGAGCAAGTCTCCAGCAGAGACATCACTCCCCACCTTTTTCTGCATACGATCAGTCTGTGCATAAAGGGTGTGATAACCACCGGGATGACTGAGAATAAGCAGGTTTCCGTAACCTTTAAAGTAATCGGCGTAGACAACTTTCCCAGCAGCGACGGCACGAATGGGGCTACCTGGTGGGGTCGCTATTTCCACCCCATTACTTTCATAATAGGTTCCCAGCTTGTTATCCTTCTGTTGACCAAAGCCAATAATCACTCGACCGTTCACCGGCCAACCAAGTTTTCCCCGCCCCACAGCAAAAGCACCAGCAACCGGTCCAGTGACAGAAACTTTCTCTCGCTCCAGCCTGGCAATCAAAGTTTTAAGCCTGGTGGCATTTTCCTTTAACTGAACAAGCTCACGGGAAAGTTTCTTTTTATCGATCCGCGCCTTTTTCAACAGGCGTACCTGCAATCGCTGACCTTTATCTGAAATTTGTCGTTGTTGCTGCTGCGTCGCAAGTAACTTGGTTTCCTGCTCCTCAAGAGCTTCCAATTCAAGCAACTGTTGTTTCTGAGCCTGGATAGCTTGTCGGTATTCCAGCAGCAACTCTTTATCATACTGAAGGACTTTGGTTAAATAATGGTACTGTTGAACCATCTCCGTTGGTGAATCTGCTGAAAAAAGCAATTTGAGTGGTCCGGTTTCCCCCTCCTTATAAAGGGCAACAAGGCGTTTTTCCAAACGTGCACCAACCTTTTTTACCTCTCGGCGACTCTTATTCACAGATTTTCGTTGCTGGTTAATCTTTTTCCCTAACGTTTTAAGTGTTTTTCTGGACTTTTCAATCCGTTGATTGATCTGCTCAAGGGTTTTTTTTATCAGCACCAGTTCCCGACTAATATTCAATTCAGTGCGCTGTTTATTCTGCAGATCATTTTCAGCTCTGTCAATTCTAGATTTAATTTTTTCTAATTGTGAGCGATTGCTGGTTAAATTCGCAAAACATGGATCAGAAAATAACAATAGCAACAGCCCGCAAAGGGCAAGAGGTACAATTCTGATCATCATTTTAAATACGGACAAATCGTCGCAGTGACGAAAGGCTCCCAAGAACTCCAAGAAAAACCCCAGAAAGGACAAGAATAATTTGTTGATTCAGGGTCAGAAAAAGAAGTTCAAACCCAGCGGGGGTCAACCAGAACGATTCAAGAATTCGTGAAAGAATAAATACAAAAGAGAGTGCCAGAAAAGCTAATGAGATGACCCCTCCCAATAAACCCTGAATAGCCCCTTCAAGGAGAAATGGGATTTTTATAAAGCGCATCGTTGCGCCAACCAGAGCCATAATTTCAAGTTCATCGCGGCGCGCATAGAGAGTTAGTTTAATTGTATTCGAGACAATGAATAAAGCCGCAAACAATAAGAAAGCACCCAGGATGATACTGACAATACGTAACATATGAGCAAAATCATTGAAACGTTCCAACCACTTTTGACCATAGCGGAGATCATCAATATCAAGCTGATTTTCCAGCTTCTCAACCACTGAATTAATCCCTTGCTGGTTGCGATATTCTGGTCGTAACCCCAGTTCAAAAGAAGCAGGGAGTAAATCCCGACTCACCCCTTCCAACAAGCTGGCATCTGCTCCCAAGTGTTTCTTGAAACGCTGCATGGCTTCAGTCTGAGATACGTAATTAACAGACTCAATTTCCGGCATTGCCTTGAGTTTTTTAGTAAGCGTTACAAGATCCTGTGGATCAGGGATTTTTTCTAGATAGGCAATAACTTGAATTTCTTTAGTCCAACGTAATGCCAGCTGTTCAATGTTGACAACAACCAAAAAAAACGTAGCAACGGTTGCCAGAGCAATTGCCATGGTTAGAATCGATGCAGTACAAAGCAACGGCCACTGGCGCATATTACGCAGGGCACGGAGTATAAAGTAGCGAATTTTATCCAGCACTGCTGGAGCCTCCAGTTCAACTATTTTGAATGTGCAGCCAAGCTTACCATGTAGATCAATTATATTTGCGGCGGTTGTTGATCGCCGACCAACTTACCCTGATCCAGAGTTAATACCCGCCGCGGAAAACGTTGGTTCAAACTATGATCGTGGGTTGCCAGAAGAACGGTTGTCCCCCGAGCATTCGCCCGCTTAAAAAGCTCCATAATCTCAAAGGTTACTTCCTGATCCAAATTACCGCTCGGCTCATCAGCCAGCAAAATCAGCGGATCCACAACCAGAGCCCGGGCAATAGCAATTCGTTGTTGCTCACCCCCCGAAAGTTCTAACGGTTTTCGTTGCAGGCGATGTTCAAGACCAACCTCTTTTATGGCCTGATAAACTTTCTTACTCACTTCATAACGCTTCTTACCTTGTGCTTCCAAAGCAAAAGCAACATTTTCATAAACTGTGCGGCTCTGTAACAACTTAAAATCCTGAAAAACAACTCCAATTTTACGTCGCAGATAAGGTATTTGACGGCTCTGAATACGAGAAACGTTCTGCCGGTCGATCAAAATCTGTCCTCGAGTCGGTTTTTCTGCCGCATATAACATCCGCAATAGAGTTGTTTTCCCCGCTCCAGAAGCGCCGGTAATATAGAGAAATTCACCTTTGCCAATCTGCAGAGTCAAATCTTTTACCGCAGCAGAATCTCCACCGTATTTTTTAGTAACATTGTAAAGTTGTATCATAATCGTTCACCAGGGTATTTGGGAAGTAAGCAACTATTCAGCAAAACCGGGGCTGTCCCAAGAATTTACGAGCCATGAAAATGTGGCGATTCGCGCCGCAAAAGCCTGGGACAGCCCCCATGCGGGGACAGTCCCGGATTTGCTGCCAAGACCCTTAAACTCGCACCATTCGGTAGAGTCCCGACGTTACTAACAGCCTGTGCTGAATCGTTGCAAAATCCGGCGAAAACACCAGCGCTCAGACCTTACCGTACCGCCATCAACCTTGAGCCTGAACCGCGGTAATAGCAGATACGCTAACAATATCATCTATAGAGCAGCCACGGGACAAATCGTTGACCGGTTTTGCCAGTCCTTGGATGATCGGGCCAATGGCTTCAGCTCCGGCAAGGCGTTCAACGAGCTTATAGCCAATATTGCCAGAGTCCAGATCAGGGAAAACCAGCGTATTCGCTTGGCCAGCCACACTGGATCCCGGAGCTTTTTTATCGCCAACCTTAGGGATCAGTGCGGCATCTGCCTGCAATTCACCATCAATCGCCAGATCAGGAGCTAATTCTCTGGCAATTTCCAGTGCCTTAAGAACTTTATCACAATCACTATGTTCAGCGCTCCCTTTAGTGGAAAAACTAAGCATTGCCACCCGGGCATCAACGCCAAGAAAGCTTTTACAGCTGGCGGCAGTACTCACTGCAATTTCAGCTAATGCCTGAGCGTCAGGGTTCGGATTAACGGCGCAATCGGCAAAACAGAGAGTGCCATTTTCACCAAATTCAGATTTTTTTGTTATCATCAGAAAGACGGAGGATACAGTATTCATTCCCGGAGCGGTTCCGACAACCTGAAATGCGGCCCGCAACACATCACCAGTCGTATTTGCTGCTCCGGCAACAGCCCCACCAGCATCGTCCTTACGCACCATCATAGCAGCAAAATAAAGATTGTCTTCTGCTGTCAATAATTCAATTGCAGCTGCGCGGCTCAACCCTTTTTTCTTGCGTAATTCGACAAGATCAGCAGCATAGCTATCCAGCAAGTTAGAGGATTTTGGCTCAACAATGGTCACCCCGGCCAGAGATATTCCTAGCTCTGTCGCCTTCGCATTGAGAATCTCAGGGTTGCCCAATAGGACAATTTTGGCCAAATTGTCAGCAACAATTCGCGCTGATGCTTCAACCATCCGATCATCATATCCTTCCGGCAGAACAACTGTTTGCAAATTGGCACGCGCCTTTACTTTGATCTGATCAACAAGATGCATCCTGACCTCCTCTGTCCATGGAAATACTGTGAATTGAATATTATCTGTAAAATTCTACAAAAAAGCGGTAACGTGATAACTTAGCTTGTTCTCAATGCCTCATGGTTATACCTAAAGGAAAAACCAAGGGCAATCATTTTTCATTTTTCAGCAATCAAGCTGGTCGCAACCAAAGAGTCTCGTTATAATCCCCGAATATGAACCTTCTCTCTTCTAACAAACAAAAACGACCCAGCCGCAAAAACCAGTTACTTATTCTTAGTTTACTGTTGTCATTCGGTCTCCATTTACTGATATTTTTATTTCTGACCTCCCTGCCGGAGCAAAGCAAGGAACAACCATGGCAACAACAAACAACAATTGTCCGCCTGGTTGAAAAACCACCAACAGTAAAAAAACCACAAGAGACAAAAAGACAAGAATTTGAGATAGATCAACACCCGCTCACGCCAGAACCAAAAGTTCCAGTGGAATCATTCCGCAAAGCGGAAAGGGAGCAAAAGGTAGAAAGAGAACAAGCACCTGTGGGCGACGATGTACGTGATCAGATAAACAAACCAGCAACACCCGCTCATCCCCAGAAAAAAAGACGGGTAACCCCAAACAAATCGGAACAAATGCAACGCCAAAAAATATCGCCCGCTCCGACGCCAAAAAAAATCGTTAAAAAAATGGAAAAAAAACCTGCGTCGATTATCGTTCAACCTGCACAACCTGCACAACCTGCACCACAAAAAGCCATTCCACCGCCCCTTTCAATGGAACAACTCCGTCCCGATTCACAGACTCTGGATCAGATTGCCAGCGGAAGTCCAGCAGACCAAAACAGAAGAAAAGAACGCAAAGATGTTGAAATTGGTGACACTGTCTGGCTCGATTTGCAGAATAACCTGCTCGTATCATTTTTTCGAAGGTTTCACGATCAGATAGAGCTTGTCTGGAATTACCC
>Ga0256840_1003014_pt1 | contig 14081 bp, 16 predicted proteins | sample 355202metaG_FD_185969 | JGI IMG/M metagenome (GOLD analysis project Ga0256840, IMG submission 185969) | Hydrothermal vent microbial communities from Mid Atlantic Ridge, Atlantic Ocean - 355-202 | ecosystem: Environmental > Aquatic > Marine > Hydrothermal vents | place: Atlantic Ocean: Mid...
TAAACTGCATATAATCTCATTTGCTTTTGTATCTGCTTCTGTCAATGGTGACTTGTCATCTTTATATTCAACTGTAAAGTCTTTTTTGTATATTTTCATGATAGCATCACCTGCTTCTTTAGCAATATTTACAATTTTTTCTAAGTCTATTTTTTCTAACATATTAAATATCCATTTTTTTCCAAATAATCTATAATTTTCTCTACACTTGCTTCTATTGACATTCTATCTGTTTGTATCTCAATTTCAGCTTTTTTTGGTGCTTCATAAGGTGAAGATATACCTGTAAAATTTGCCATATCACCACTTCTTGCTTTTTTGTACAACCCTTTTGGATCTCTTTGTTCACACACTTCAAGAGGTGTATCTACAAAAACTTCTATAAATTCTCCCTCTTCCACAACTCTTCTTACGCTGTCTCTGTCGTTTTGAAAAGGAGATATAAAAGCACTCAGTACTATAAGCCCACTATCCACAAAAAGCTTTGCAACCTCACCGATTCGACGAATATTTTCTACCCTATCTGCATCCGAAAATCCAAGCCCTTTATTTAATCCCATACGAATATTATCACCATCTAAAAGATATGTATGCTTTTGCAACTCATAAAGCTTTGCTTCAACGGCATTGGCAATGGTACTTTTACCACTGCCACTGAGTCCCGTAAACCATAAAATACACGGTTTTTGATTTTTGATTTTGCTTCGTTCTTGTTTTAAGACATGATGTTCATGCCATATTATATTTTTATTTGACATAGTTCTTCTTTATATATTTTACTATCGTTATCACCGCTTCATCAACAGAAGTTTTTGTCGTATCTATCACAATCTCTGCATGTTGTGGCTCTTCATACACATCATTGACACCTGAAAAGTTTTGCAGTTCTCCTTTTAGTGCTTTTTCATATACGCCTTTGTAGTCTCTTTGCTTACATGTAACTACATCAGCTTTTAGATAAACTACAACATTGTTTTTAACCATCTCCCGAATTGCTTTTCGGCTCTCTCTGTAAGGGCTTACAAATGATGCAACAGTAGAGACTGAATTGTTTTGCAGTGTTTTTATAAGATGCCCTATACGTTTCATATGTCTGTTTCTGTCTTCTCTGCTGAACCCTACATTTGGGACTACATCTCTTATGTCTTTAGAGTCCAATCTTTCTAGTGGAATTTGCAATTTTTGAAGTTCTTTATAAACTCTGTCTGCAATGGTTGTTTTTCCTGAAAGAGGTAAACCTGTAAACCAAAGATTAAACGGTTCTATTCTTTGTTTGCCCCATCTTACATTTTGCCACACTCTCTCATGTGCCCAGTAGAGTGCAATTTTAAGAACAGTTTCTATCATTCCCGCAGCGATTGCCAAATCAAGTCTACCAAAAAAAACATAGACAATAATGATAGTCGTAGTAGTAGCAACAACCCGCCAGCTAATACCTTTGACTATACTCCTTTTGTTAGTCTCTTTATACATTAAATTGCTTTACAGTTCCACTCAGGAAAATTCTCTCGTATGTATTTGTTTAATGCTATCTCAGCATCTGTGTATTTTTTATGCATTGTAAGTTCTTTATCACTCTCTCTCTTTGCAACATCTACAATCATTCCAGCACCGACAGTATTGTTTGTAATTCTGTCTATCACTATAAAGCTACCTGTTTGTTTGTTGTCTGTGTAGTGGTCTGCTGCTATCGGTCGTGTAAGCATTATCTTACACGAGGCTATATCATTGAGTTGCAGTGTTTTTACCTGCTCTCGTTTGTAGGTGTTGACATCTACTTTGTAGTTAATATGCTCTATATGACCGCTAAGCAGTGTTGTTGCTCTTTTAATATCATATATTCTTCCGGTTTGCATAGCTTCTTCGCCCATCCATACAAGCATCACTTTGAGTGCATTTGAAACTCTTGGCATGTTTTTGGAGTGAACTATCATATCGCCTCTACTTATATCTATTTCATCTTCAGTAGTAAGTGTTACTGCCATTGGAGCATACGCTTCATTAGTCGTTTTATCTCTCTTTGCCTCTGTGATATCCCCTGCATTTATAATGCTTTTTATTTTAGTAGTTTTGCCAGACGGAAGTACAGTTATTTCATCACCTACTTTCACACTTCCACTGGCAATAGTTCCGCAAAATCCGCGAAAGTCTAAATTTGGACGGTTGACATACTGTACAGGAAAGCGGAAATTTTCCTCTTTGACCTCTTTTGATATGTCCATCGTATCAAGCAGATTCAAAAGAGCTTTACCCTTATACCATGGAGTATTTTGGCTGATATCTACAACATTATCTCCGTTTAAAGCACTCAGAGGAATGTAGTAGGTATTTTTTATCTTCAGTTCATCAGCCAATGTTTGATATGCGTTTTGAATCTCTTCAAAGACCTCTTGCGAATACTCTACCAAATCCATTTTATTAATAGCCACTATGACATGTTCTATCCCTAAAAGACTCACTATATAGCTATGTCGTCTAGTCTGCGTGAGAATCCCTTTTCTTGCGTCTATAAGGATAATAGCTACATCAGAAGTACTTGCACCTGTAACCATATTTCGAGTGTACTGTTCATGACCCGGAGTATCTGCTATGATGAACTTTCTGTTTTCAGTGGTAAAAAATCTATATGCCACATCTATAGTGATACCCTGCTCTCTCTCACTTTGCAGTCCATCAACTAAAAGAGCAAAGTCTATCTTTTCCCCTGTTGTGCCATACTTCTCACTCTCACTCTCAGCAGCTGCAAGTTGATCATCAAAAATCATTTTAGAATCATATAAAAGTCTTCCAATAAGTGTACTCTTGCCATCATCAACACTTCCACAGGTTAAAAAGCGAAGCATATCTTTATGCTCATGCTCTTTAAGGTAACTCTCTATATCTGAGGCTATTTTTCTATTTTTTTCACTCATTTTAAAAGTACCCTTCCATTTTTTTCTTCTCCATAGAACCTATCTGATCTTTATCAATCAAACGACCTTCTCTTTCACTGCTTGTTGAGAGTAACATCTCTTTGATAATCTCGGGGAGTGTTGTTGCGTTAGAGTTAATAGCTCCTGTAAGCGGATAGCATCCAAGGGTACGAAATCGTACCATCTCCATTTTTGCTTTATCACGAAGTTCTTTTGGCATTCTTTCATCATCTACCATGATTTTAGTGCCTTCATACTCTACAACGGGTCTCTCTTTTGCAAAATAAAGTGATGGAATCTCGATGTTTTCAAGATAGATGTACTGCCAAATGTCTAACTCTGTCCAGTTACTGATAGGAAATACTCTGACAGACTCCCCTTTGTCTATTTTTGTATTAAATACATTCCACAGTTCCGGTCTTTGGTTTTTAGGATCCCACCTGTGATGTTTGTCACGAAATGAGAAGATGCGCTCTTTTGCACGGCTTTTTTCTTCATCTCTTCTTGCTCCTCCTATGACTGCATCATATTCACCATTGTTAAGCGCTTGTTTGAGCGCTTGTGTTTTCATAATGTCAGTATGTGTCTTACTTCCATGCGTAAAAGGAGAAACATTCATCTCTATCCCTTCTTGATTCGAGTGTACAACAAGGTCAAGGTTTAAATCTTTTGCTCTTTTATTGCGAAATGCTATCATTTCTTTAAATTTCCATGTTGTATCTACATGTAAGAACTTAAATGGAGGTACAGCCGGGGCAAATGCTTTCATAGCAAGGTGCAGCATTACAGAGCTGTCTTTTCCTACAGAGTACATCATGACAGGGTTGGAAAACTCTGCTGCGACTTCACGGAGGATGTAGATAGATTCTGCTTCTAGTTGTTTTAGGTGGGTTAATTTTTCTTTAGTTAACATCATATCTCTTTAAATACCAATTTATTGTTCGAATTATACCAGAATCAAAATTCTCGTCTGCTTTCCAGCCAAGTTCATTCTCAAGCTTTGTTGCATCTATGGCATAACGTCTGTCATGCCCAGCTCTATCTTCTACAAATGTTATAAGTTCCTTATAGCTTCCTTTGCCAATTCTCTCTTTTGGAGATACTTTTTCATCAAGAATAGTTGTGATTACATCAACTATTTGAAGATTAGTTCTCTCATTTCTTCCACCAATGTTATACACATTTGCCTCTTTACCTGTATGGTAAACTAAATCTATCCCTTTGCAGTGGTCAAGCACATAGAGCCAATCTCGTATGTTTTTACCATCTCCATAGATAGGTATAGGCTCACCTGCGAGACATTTTCGTATAATAGTAGGGATGAGTTTTTCATCATGTTGCTTTGGACCGTAGTTGTTGGAGCAGTTGGTTATAACAGTATTGAGTCCGTAAGTTTCTTGATAGCTTCGCACTATCATATCACTTGAAGCTTTTGATGCACTATATGGTGAGTTTGGAGCATAGGGTGTCTCTTCTGTGAATAAGTCAGTCTCATTCAATGTTCCATAGACTTCATCTGTTGAAATATGGTGAAATCTACAACCTTGATAGTTTTCTTTGTAGGTAAAAGGTTTTTGCATCCACTGTTTATAGGCAACATCAAGAAGTATAAAAGTGCCATTTACATTTGTCTCTATAAACACCCCCGGATTTTTGATAGAGTTATCTACATGAGATTCTGCTGCAAAATGAATAACACCTTGAATATCATACTCATTAAAGATAAACTCAACAAGTTCACGATTACAGATATCCCCTTTGATAAATTTATATCGTGGGTTGTTTTCTACTTCTTTAAGGTTTTCTAAATTCCCTGCGTATGTAAGTAAATCTAAATTCACAACATTGTATTCCGGATACTTCTCTAAAAAGTATGGTACGAAGTTTGAGCCTATAAAGCCTGCACAGCCTGTTACTAAAATTGTTTTATTATCGTTTCGAAACATTATCGTCTTTCTCCCATGATTTTTAAACACTCATCTAAGCTATCTTTCCAGTAAGGTATCTCAATATTAAACTCTTTTTTTATTTTTGCTTTATTCAGTAAAGAGTAGTGTGGTCTCTTTGCCGGAGTTGGATACTCTTTAGTCTCTATTGGTTTTATTTGACACTCAAGTTTTGCCATACGCATAATCTCTTTTGCAAAATCGTACCAGCTTAAAACACCTTCATTTGAGTAGTGGTATATTTGTACTTTATTCTCTGCACTGTTAGCCGGCACTAAAATACCGGTTCCGAGAATTTCTAAAATTGCTTCTGCAAGATCTCTTGCATAGGTTGGTGTGCCTACCTGATCATATATCACTCCAAGTTCTTCTCTTTCCTTTCCAAGTTGTAGCATTGTTTTTACAAAGTTATTCCCAAATGAGCTATAAACCCATGAAGTTCTGATAACAACAGAGTTCTTAGGATTTATACTAAGCATAGCTTTTTCGCCATCAAGTTTGGTTTGTCCATAAACTCCCTGAGGGTTTGTAGGGTCATCTTCTGTATAAGGTTTATAATTTTTCCCATCAAAGACATAGTCTGTTGAGATATGGATGAGTTTAATATTTTTATCTTTTGCTATCTCTGCAAGATATTGTACTGCTAAGTGGTTTACTTTGTTGGCATTTTCGTAATCTTCTTCTGCTTTGTCAACAGCTGTATACGCTGCTGCGTTGATGATGACATTGATACTGTTTTTTTTGACAAATGATTCAATTGCTTCTTTACATGTAATATCTAAACTCTCTCTGTCGGTAAAGAAAAAGGTATGATTGTAGTTATTTGCCAACTCGCGTAACTCAGAACCGACTTGACCGTTTGCACCTGTAACTAAAATATTATTCATTGTAGTAGTTTACCCCATATTCAAATAGATCTTGAGTTTCTCCCAGTTTTGGTTGTACTTTGTCTTTTTCAGAGAGGAGAAGCTCTTCTGTTGGTACTATCCAGTCAATTTTTAAGAGTTCATCATCAAATGCTACTCCTCTGTCATTTTCAGGGCTATAGTAGTTGTCTACTTTATAAGCAAAAACAGTATCATCGTCAAGTACTACAAACCCATGTGCAAACCCTCTTGGTACCAAAAGCTGTTTTTTATTCTTTTCGCTGAGTTCTACTGCTACATGTTTGCCAAAAGTTGGACTTCCTTTACGGATATCTACTGCAACATCTAAAACTCGCCCCTTTATGACACGCACAAGTTTTGTTTGTGCTGCGGGGTGAAGTTGGTAGTGCAGACCCCGCAAAACACCTCGTGAGCTTTTTGACTCATTATCTTGACAGAAGTTTATTTTATAACCTAAAAATGCTTCTAATTTATCGGCACGAAAAGTCTCAACGAAGTAGCCTCTCTCATCACCATGTATTTTTGGTTCTATTATCACTACATCTTCAATTGCTGTTCTTGTAAACTTCATTGCTCTACTTTACCTTCCTGGGCTCTTTTTAGAAGATACTGTCCATACTGGTTTTTTTTGAGAGGCTGTGCCAACTCTATGAGTTTTTCTTGAGTGATATAGCCCATCTCATACGCTATCTCTTCAATACAGGCAACTTTTAATCCTTGTCTGTTTTCAATAGTTTGAATAAACATACTTGCCTCAAGAAGACTCTCATGCGTTCCAGTATCTAGCCATGCATAACCTCGTCCCATCAGTTCGACTTTTAATCTTTTTTCATGTAAATAGTCCTGATTCAGTGTAGTTATCTCTAATTCTCCTCTATCACTTGGTTTAACAAATTTTGCTTTTTGTACGACATCATTTGGATAGAAGTAGAGACCTACAACTGCATAGTTACTTTTTGGTTCTCTTGGCTTTTCTTCAATAGAAGTAACATGACCGTTTGCATCAAATTCTGCCACTCCATAACGTTCAGGGTCTTTTACATAGTAACCAAAGACCGTTGCTTTTTTTTCAAATTCTGCATTTTTCACACTCTTCGCTAAAAGTTCTGTAAGCCCGTGTCCATAAAAAATATTATCACCCAAAATAAGGCATACATCGTCATCACCAATAAAATCTTCTCCCAAAATAAATGCCTGTGCCAATCCATCTGGTGAGGGTTGTACTTTATAGCTGAATTTCATTCCAATACTGGATCCGTCTCCTAATAACTCTTCAAACCTCGGTAAGTCTGTCGGAGTAGAAATTATAAGAACTTCTGTCAAACCTGCTAGCATTAAAACAGAAAGAGGATAATAAATCATCGGTTTATCATAAATCGGTACAAGTTGTTTTGAGACACCTTTTGTAATTGGGTACAACCTTGTTCCACTTCCTCCTGCTAATATAATACCTTTCATTCTTATAAATCTCCTCTTTCTTAAATTTAAAAATATTTTACAATAACTTCTTAGAATTTAATATAAAATGACATAGAAGTGACAAAAATTATTAGCACTTTTTAACGCCACTTTCTATAAACTGCCACTATCACTTAAAAAAGGAGCAACAGATGGTAGAATATATTTTAAAACGAGACGGTTCTTACAAACAGTTTTTCGCATATAAAATAGAAGATGCCATCAAAAAAGCTTTTTTAAGTGAAAATGTAGATTTTGACAAAGCCGTATACACAAAAGTTATACAAAGACTCGATGCCAAACGAGTTGTTGCCGTAGAAGATATACAAGACATTATAGAGCAGGAGTTGTACAAAGCAAAACAGTTTGCTGTTATGCGTTCATTTATACTCTATCGTCACCTGCATAAACTCCAAAGAGAGACTCTTTTAAGCGAAGACACAACCTATATCAACTCTACGCAGACGATAGAAGAGTATATCAGCGGGAGTGACTGGAGAATCAAAGCCAACTCCAACACAGGATACTCCAATGCAGGGCTTGTAAACAATACGGCAGGAAAGGTTATAGCAAATTACTGGCTGGACAAAGTCTACTCCAAAGAAGAAGGGTATGCACATAGAAACGGGGACTATCACATACATGACCTGGACTGTCTGACCGGCTACTGTGCCGGCTGGAGTCTGAGAGTTCTTCTGGATGAAGGATTTAACGGAGTAAGGGGGAGAGTTGAGAGTGATGCACCGCAACATTTTCGCGAAGCCCTTGGACAAATGGCAAATTTTTTGGGTATTTTACAAAGTGAATGGGCCGGAGCACAGGCTTTTTCATCTTTTGACACATACCTTGCACCTTATCTTTTTAAGGATCAACTTTCATACAAGGAGGTAAAAAAAAATATTCGCAGTTTCATATATAACCTTAATGTTCCTGCACGATGGGGACAATCACCTTTTACAAATATCACTATAGACTGGAATGTTCCCGATGACCTCAAAGATCAGATACCTACATGTAAGCAAGAGCATCTTTTTAAAAATATTTCAGATACTCATCTAAGATTCAAAGCGCAGCAGAGGGGTGCCTCATCCCTCATGAGTATGACATATAAACATTTTCAAAAAGAGATGCACATCATCAACAAAGCCTACTATGAGATTATGACCGAAGGGGACAAAACCGGTCAGCCTTTTACATTTCCCATACCTACTGTCAATATTACGGAAGATTTTGACTGGTATGGAGAAAATACAGATCTGCTGTTTGAAAACACGGCAAAAATCGGCTCTTCCTATTTTCAAAATTTCATAGGAAGCCAATATAAAAGAGATAAAAACGGAAAACTTGTTGCAAACGAAGAAGCCTACAAACCGGGGCATGTCAGAAGTATGTGCTGCAGACTACAGCTTGATTTAAGAGAACTTCTTAAACGAGGCGGTGGTCTCTTTGGCAGTGCGGAGATGACTGGAAGCATCGGTGTTGTCACCATCAATATGGCAAGACTGGGATTTTTGCACAAGGGTAATATGTCAGCACTGCTGGAGCGACTTGATGAGCTAATGGAGTATGCAAAATCCACTCTGGAAAAAAAGAGGGTATTTATTGAGGAGATGTTTGAGCGGGGTCTTTTTCCCTACACAAAAAGATATTTGAGCGGATTTAACAACCATTTCTCCACCATAGGTGTGAACGGAATGAATGAGATGATACTCAATTTTTCTAACGGAGCCTATGATATCAGCACAACACAGGGAATTGACTTTGCAACCGAAATACTCAACCATATAAGAGAAAGGATGGTTTTGTTTCAGGAAGAAACCGGAAATCTTTACAATCTTGAGGCGACACCGGCGGAGGGAACAACCTACAGATTTGCAAAAGAAGACAAAAAAAGATACGGGAACAAAATCATACAGGCGGGAATGGGTGAAAACATCTACTATACAAACTCATCACAGATTCCCGTCGGTCTGACGGATGATCCGTTTGAGGCACTGACACTGCAGGATGATCTGCAGACAAAATATACCGGAGGAACTGTATTGCATCTTTATATGCAAGAGAGACTCTCTTCAGCAGAAGCTGCCCGCAAGCTTGTAAAAAATGTCATAACAAACTTCAGACTCCCCTATATTACGGTAACACCGTTGTTTAGTGTTTGTCCGAAACACGGCTATCTTTCAGGGGAGCATGAGTACTGTCCAAAATGTGACGATGAACTGATTCATGCATATGAAAACACCCAGCAAAAAGAAGCAATGTAGCATTGTAAAAAATTAAGGAGAAAACATTATGATGAAAAGAGATGAAATTTTAAATATAGTCAAAGAAAACCGACAAAAATGTACAGTATACACACGGGTAATGGGTTATCACAGACCTGTTGAAAGTTTCAACACAGGAAAAACAGGTGAACACAGAGAGCGAAAACAGTTTAAAGAATAAAAAATGCATCTATGATATAAGCAAATTTTCCCATTTGGACTACCCTGATCACCTCGCATCTATTTTCTGGTTTAGCGGATGCAATATGCGTTGTGATTTTTGTTACAACAAAGATATAGTCTTTGCAAAAGAGGGAAACTATACACTTGAAGATGCTCTTGCATTTTTAAAAACAAGAAGAGGTCTGTTGGATGCGGTTGTTCTTTCCGGAGGAGAGGCTTCTTCTTATGAACTGACAGACTTTTGCAAAGAGATCAAAAAGCTCGGATTTCTGATAAAACTCGATACCAATGGTACAAACTACTTACATGTAAAGAGACTCATTGATTTGGATCTGCTTGATTTTGTTGCACTTGACTACAAAGCACCACAATATAAATTTACCCAAATCACACACGCAAACAAATATCATGAGTTTAGCAAAACACTCGATCTTCTGTTGCAAAGCAACATTGCATTTGAAGTGAGAACCACTTTACATGCAGATTTGCTCAGCAGTGATGATATCAACTTTATACTTGAGGATCTTAAAACAAAAGGGTACAGCAAAAACTATTATATTCAAGAGTTTCTCGACACACAAAATACACTGGGAAATATGAAAAAACCTTCAAAACCCTTTGACAAATCCCTCTTACGCAGTACTTTTCCCATAATTTGGAGATAAATTTCTTTTTCCTTGATCTATATCAATTTTTTGTTCTTATTTATAGGTTATCATTCTGTGAAATTTAAATCAGACAAAAATTGTCCTATTTAAAAAAACTGAGTATTTTACATACTCTATACAAGGAAATATTATGACAAAAGTTATACTGACATTTACATTGGCAATGGTTTCGTTGCAGGCACAGGATATAGTACACTATGACAAAAAAGAGCTAAAAAAACCGGCTATAGCAAGACCAAACCATCCAGGTCAAAATTAGTCTGAAGCTATTTTGTAGCCTCGTCCTTTTACATTTGTAAGCAACGCTTTTGAGGTTTTGCCTCGAAAGCGTCTTATAAATGTTCTCAGTCTTTCATCACTTACCGTCTCTCCCCAAATCATTTTTTTTATTGCTTCATACTCCAATAAAGGAACACCGTTCTCATAATTTGTTACAAGTGTTTTTAAAAATATAACTTCTTTTTTTGAAAGTGCGATGTATCGGCTGTTTTTATACAAACTGTTAGTATTTTTGTTAAACACAAACCCCTCTTGCAACTCTATAAGCTTTTTGCCTATCATACCTTCGAGTGAAAGAATATACTCGAGGACCTCATCCGGATCAAAAGGCTTGATAAAGTATTTGACGACACCTGTATCAATCGCACCCAAAAGTTTTTCCACATCACTAAAAGCACTCAGTATGATAATTTTACTCTCAGGATTGATACTTTTTATCTCTTTGGCCATTTCCAGACCGGTTTTGTTTGGCATCATAATATCGGTAATTACAATGTCCGGCAAAACCTTTTTATAAATCTGCAAACCTTCATTCCCGTCTTTGGCAAGTAAAAAACTGTGAAAATTCTCTCCTATCGCATTTTTAAGCAACAATGCAAGGTTCTCTTCATCTTCGACAAGTAAGATTTTCAGGCTTTTCAAAAATTTATTTCGCATTCTCTGTGCTCCTCTTTTGCAATGGAATTTTTATACTAAATTTTGTACGCCCTCTTTTTGAGAACACATCTATGGAACCGTTAAGCCCCTGCTCACAAATCATCTTCGACATAAAGAGTCCGAGCCCTGTACCCGAAGAGGAGTGTTTTGTTGTAAAATAGGGCTCAAAAATTTTATATATCTCTTTTTCCTGTATACCACCCGCATTGTCTTCAAAGGTTATAAGTGCGAAATCCTGCTCTTTTTTTACACCAATATATATCTCTTTTAGCAAAACAGAAGATTGCAAAAAGGCATCTTTTGAGTTTTGAATCAGGTTGATAATTACCTGTGTCAACTCGTTTGCACTACCCAAAACTTCCACATCTTCAAACTCCGTATGGACACTGATCATCTCTTTTATAATAATCTTTTCCAAGATATTGAGCGACTCATTGATGCTCTCAGCCACTTTAAAGCAGTGTTTGTGTTTTGTAGGTTTAAAGAAGTTGGTAAAATCATCTATGGTTGTAGACATATTCTGTATAATTGCCTTGCTCTCACTGTAAAGATTTTCAAGCTCTTGTATATTTCCGTTAACAGCGGCTTTTTTTAAACTAAAGAGTGTCAGACTGAGTTCTGTGAGCGGTTGTCTCCATTGGTGTGCGATATTTGCCAGCATTTCACCCAGACTTGCAAGCCGTGACTGCCAAAACATGACCTTCTGTTTCTCCTCATTTTTGGCTATCTCTTCACGGACTCTGCGTTCAAGTGTTTCATTGAGTTCTTTTAGCTCTTTTGTCTTTTCCTGCACTCTTTTTTCAAGGTTTTCGTTGAGTTCTTGCAGTTCTCTCTCTTTTTGTTCCAAACTTTTTTTATAAAAAACCTCTTTTGTAACATCATAACGAATCGCTACAAACTCTTCAATGTTGTTTTTTTTGTCAAGTATGGGAATTACAGTCGTATTGACATAAAAAGTTCTTCCGTCTTTGGCTCTGTTTTTTACCGTAGCTTTGTAGGTCTTTTTTGCTTTTATCGTCTCCCACAGTGCTCTAAACACAGAAGCAGGCACGTCAGGGTGTCTTACGATATTGTGATTTTTGCCAAGCAGTTCCTCTTTTGTATAACCCGAAATTTTGCAAAATTCATCATTGACAAAAGTAATAATGCCGTTGACATCGGTTTTGGAGATAATATTGCTTTTTTCAATCGCTTCTTTATACTGTTCCAACATAACTAAATTTTAGCGAAACTAATCCCAAAGTACACTTACACCATACTCTTCATTGAGAACAACTGTTTTTGTGTAGTGGATTTTTTTACCGTATTTTTTACTCAAAAGCTCCACTTCAAGCTCACCCTCGCTTAAAAGTTCTCGCACTTCTTTATAGTGCAGCCATTTGCCATACTTCGCCAAAGAGTTCTGCCAGATTCTATAACTGCATGTAGACTCCGGTGTCACTTCAAACATCTCACCGTCTTGTGTCATCCAGTGTGCATTTGTACAGGCATAGAGTTTTACCTTTTTGCCTCGCACCTCTTTGTCCCGTACTTCTATTGCTCCGTCATCACAATATGGACATTTTCCTAAAATCATCATCCCACTCCTGATTTTTCTGCTATGATTATAAGATATTTACAAAACTGCCTTATAATTTATGGCAATTTGACATATTATGCGTAGACACTTAAAGGATTAAAATGCAAAACAAATTTATGGATGCAATGAACTTTCGTCATGCCTGTAAGATATTTGATGAAACAAAGAAAATAAGTGATGAAGATATACGCTTTATTTTAGAGTGCGGCAGAAAATCACCCTCTTCTTTCGGTATGGAGGCCTGGAAGTTTCTAGTCATTACCAATGAAGAGTTAAAGGCAAAACTCAGACCTGCCTGCTGGGATCAGGTGCAAATCACTTCCTGTTCCCATCTTGTTGTTATTCTTGCCGGAATTGAGAGTCTCAAACCTGAATCAGGGGAAGTCAAAAAAAGATTTGCAAGGCGAGATATGCCACAAGAATCATTAAACATGTATATGGATCTGTATGCAAAACATTTGCAAAAAACACTCAGCAATGATGAAAACATCTACTGCTGGAGTGCAAGACAGACCTATATAGCTGCTGCAAACATGATGACCGGTGCTGCCTACATAGGGATAGATTCCTGTCCTATAGAGGGGTTTGAAAAAGAAAAAGTCGAAGAGATACTCTCACTTGACACAGCCAAATTCCAGGTGGCAATGGTGCTTCCTTTTGGGTACAGACTCAACCCTCAGCCAGAACAGATAAGACTGCCTTTTGAAGAAGTGACAGAGTTTATACTCTGAGTGTGGCAATCAGTCTTTTAGGATAGACAAAAAGTTCAAGCGCTTCTACTATAGACTTACATGTAATGTCTGAAGCAAGCAGGCTTTTTGTACTGCACCCTTCATCACCCATCAGACAGATGCCTATTTCTGCAATTTGGAGCATTTTTTCATCATTGTTGCCGTTGCCGACAGCTGCGCACTGATACTCGTTTAACTCAATAACATATGCCTCTTTTTCCAAAGTATGGTTTTGACTCTGCAGAACCTTTACATGTACGTCAAAACCCTGCAACTCCTTTTGTACACTGCCGAATGTATCTGCTGTGATTACATGTAAGGTGTATGTTTGTGCTAAAAGCGGCAGGAGTTTTTTTACCTCCTCTTTTAAAATACCGTCTTTTGCGACAGTACCGTTGTAATCCAAAACGATATGTTTGAGATTTACGGTTTTATAATTTGGTATTTCTATAAGATTTTGCTGCATCTTTGCTCCTGTTAATCTCTCTTTTAGCCAAAGAGGACTAGTATATGAAAA
>Ga0256840_1003015_pt1 | contig 14072 bp, 8 predicted proteins | sample 355202metaG_FD_185969 | JGI IMG/M metagenome (GOLD analysis project Ga0256840, IMG submission 185969) | Hydrothermal vent microbial communities from Mid Atlantic Ridge, Atlantic Ocean - 355-202 | ecosystem: Environmental > Aquatic > Marine > Hydrothermal vents | place: Atlantic Ocean: Mid...
CAGAAGTGAAAAGCGTCATCGCCGATGATAGTGTGGGGCTTCCCCATGTGAAAGTAGGTCATCACCAAGTTATTACACGAAAAGCCCGATCAGCAATGATCGGGCTTTTTTTTGTGCTGAATTTGGGTGATTGCTTATACTTGAAAAAGTATCAAAATAGGGGGGGATGGGTTTACACTCCAAAGAAGTTTACTTTGATGGATTCAGCGAAGAAGATAAGCAGAGAGGTATAGAGACTTAAAGCTTGTGGTTTCTTGTTTACGAAAGTACCTTATTTTATGTTATTAATCTGAGGCTATTTAAGGAAAACTTGATTAAGTTGATTAGAGTTTAGCGCAGAAAAATCTATCACTATTTTACCTGAATCCGTGAGTCCAATGCGGATAGCAGGGGATAAGTTATTGGTTTACTAAGGGATTTAAAAAATCTTAGCTTCACCCTTAGGTTAAGCGGATATTTTTTAACCCGCGATGAATCAATAGCTTATTCACTGTGCCGTAGTGGACTCACGGATTCAGGTAAAGACAAAGGGAAATTATAGAATTCATTTTACCAGTGGATTCAATTGACTCCCCGTTAAAAGTCTGTTCAAGTCAAATACACCTCTTAATTTTTGACAATTATCATAAATTAAGAGTATCTTCCTTATCATCTGATTCTTTTATATGTTAAGGATATTTCATGGCAAATAAAACCTGTGTTGTAGAACTCACCTTTAAACGTATTCAACAATTTTTATTTGCTGTGCCAAGGCTCAAGGCAATGCTTGGGGCAAATGCTTTGCTGGGGAAGACCATTCGGGAAGACCTGGTTGAATTGGTATCAAAACACAGTCCTTTTTCAATCAATGTTAATGGCGTTCCCAATCAATGCAGTACTGACCCGATTGATGATGATCCCTTTGCTTTATATAAAAAAGGCATCATCTCCCGCGATGGCGGTCATTTTACTGCGGCTTTTCAATCAAAGAAGAATGCAGAAGCCTTTATCAACGCAGCACAACAGAAAGTACTGAAAAAACTACCCAGCGTGATGCTGGAAGCCAGTTTACGCACTGAAAGTAACGGAGAGTTTAAAGCAGAAAAATACACTACCGCCACGCACTATGGCGAAACACCAACCCGTTTGCCACAGTTGCGGGTGTGTGAAGACACGGGTACTGAAATAGCTAATCATAAGCGTGAGGAGGAGCCAGAATATATATCTGATCAGGTCAAAAAGCTGGAGGACGCTGGCGACGATTTTAAAAAAGGTAAAACTAAAGACATAATCGGTCAATTGCTCGAAAAGAATGAACTGCCAGGCATACAAAAAAATACCGAAGCAGAAAACACTAAAGACAACAGCAATATCCCCAAAGACCTCAAGGAACTGGCAGGTAAAAGCGGCTATATTGCAGTGATTCACGCAGATGGCAATAGCATCGGCATACGCCGCAAATTGTATGCAGGAAAAAATGAAAAGCCCGCAAATTTTGACGAATATATTGAAAACGAAGTTAAAAATGAGCAGTTTTTCCACGCCATGCGTACCACCATACGCCAATGCGTACTGGCTGCACTAGAAAAAGTTTTTTCAAATGACGAGATAAAGCAACACAAAAAACTTCCCTACCAATTATTAATGCTCGGTGGCGATGATTTACTGCTGATCACCCAGCCACAATATGCCTTTCCCTTTGTCATTGAATACAGTAGAGAACTGGCAAAAATTCCCATTCTGTACAAAGATGAAAATATCAACAAACCTATAAGCATTGGTGCAGGTATCGCCATTGCCTCACAAAACATCCCGTTTTACCACCTGCACCATCTGGCAGAAAGCCTTGCCAGCAGCGCCAAAAAACTGTATCGCTCACAGGTCGCCGCACAGGACGAAACACCCAAAGAACGCTCGGTCGTTGACTGGCTGGTGGCAACCACAAGCTGGATAGATGATATCGAAACCAGCCGCCAGCAAGATGATTTACACGTAGATAAAAATAACGGTGAACTTTATTGCACTAGCGCAAAACCCTATTTTGTTTTACCTGATCCCAAAGCAGATGAAAATGATTCAGAAAACAAGGACAACTTCAATTTGGAAACACTATGGAAAGCTGCGAAGAAAATTGCCAAACAATACCAAGAAGATGAAGAAGACGGCAAAAGCAATGAAGAAAAACTGCCACGTTCAAAGCTCAAGGCACTGTTGGAAACCATTAGCCATTTTGATATAGAAAAAAGCAAGAAACACTATCAAAACATCACACCGTTACCCGAGGAATTCAAGCAACGATTTAGTGAAAAAGGGGAACGGCTCTGGCAGGAAATCGAAGGAAGCCACCTCACCCAATACAAAGACCTGATGGAATTGATCGAGCTGCATTTCCTCGGTCAACAAACCAAATCCAGCGAACATCGTTCAACAAACGACCAAGACCAAGACCAGCAGGAGGAAAATCATGGCTAATGATGCCAACTATCAAATCACCATCAAACTGCTGGAAGACCTGCACTCTGGCACCGGCACGGGCAACGGTATTGTCGATGCAGTACAGGCGCGTAACGAAGCAGGCTACCCCGTGATTGACCGGCATCATTTTCGCGGTGTGTTGCGGGACAATGCCTTGCGACTTGTTAAACTTGGAGTAATAGACAATAAATTAGTCGCTTCACTCTTTGGCGAAAGCGGCAAACAACAACGCAAGTTGGACTGCTCCTCACTGATTGCCGAGAAAAAAGATTGTCTGATTCACTGGGAAAGCACGGCACGACAACAAAACTCACGCTGCCCCGAAGATAACAGCCTGCGCCGCATCGAATATATCCGGGCGGGAACCAGGCTGTCAGGAACGCTCACCATCAGAAATGCCAGTGGCGATGAAAAAACAGCACTGAACACAATACTCAAGTTCACCACCCGACTGGGTGCGGAGCGCACCCGTGGCAGTGGTCAGTTTACGCTGAAGTGTGAACCAGAACAATCAAAATCACCCGCATTCTTCCTGGCGATTGATAACCAGACCCAAAAAATCAGGCTCCTGCTTCGTAATACCGAACCGCTGAATATCCCCACCAGAGGTTATGCCGGCAATACCATCCACAGCGAATCCCATATCCCTGGGCGCACCCTGTTTGCCGCCCTGTGCCAGCGGGCGCATCAGCAAGGCGGGGATGCTGGGCTAAAAGCACTGTTTGCTGACAATGAAAATAAAATCACAGTTCACAATGCCTACCCCTTGCCAGAAGATTATAAAAAGCAGGCACTGGACAAACTGCTGAGCATTCCCATGCCCCACGCCATTCACGCCGTAAAACAACCGGCGGCAGAAGAAGAACAGGCGCTACACTGGCCACACTGGGCAACTCAAGAAACAGACAACACCCCGGAACTGGATGACATCAAAGACATTAACCTCTTACATGCCAATACCAACAATAAAACCCAGCGACCCAAAGGCGAGATGTATCTGATTCGGGATGAACAGGGAAAATGGCGGCGTTATGTGCAACCCATGAGCATACGCATGCGCAATATGCGTGGTGATCCTTTTGGAAAACTAACGCGTAAGGATACCGAACTATTCTCCGAGCAACGCATACCCGCCAATACCCACTTCCTGCTGGATATCGAATGCCAGGATAACGATTTGCTCAAAACCATTATCGGCTACCTGCAACAACCCGTGTTTATCGGGCGAAGCAAAGCCCCGGTCGAGGTGGTGGCTGCGGTTGCAATAAACCACGATACAAAAAACGATTGCGACAACAACAGTGCATTCACTCTGATCGCCACCAGCGACTGGATACTGCGCGGTGAAAACCTTGGCTACCTGACACAGCTAGACAAGGACAGCCTCGGTCAAACCCTTGACATCGAAATTAAAGCACTGAAAGCCAGCTATCAGGAAAGTGAACAGCAAGGCAGCTTCAACTATGCCAGTGGCTTACCCTACCGCCCGTTTTATGTCATTAAACGTGGTAGCAGCTTCAAAGTCAGCCTCGCGCCCGATACTCAACTGGATGGACTCAAGCATCCCATAGGCGAACGTACACGGGAGGGTTATGGGCAGTATGTGATTGATTTACCCATCAAATTACAAGAAAAAGCCAGGGAAAAAGAAGCAGAATATCAGCAACAAATAAAAGCGCAGGAAGAAGCTGAACAAGCAGCCAAAGCAGCACAAAAACAGCGTCTTATGGAACCAGTTAAAACAATAATTGACAATGCCAACGGAAAATTTCCCAATGAACGACAATGGAATGAACTGATTGACAGGTTTAAACAAATGCCAGCTACCATTGATAATCAGTTAAAACTTTCACAATTTGCTCGTGGTTTACTGGGAAAACCATGTTTCACCTCTCTCGGAGGATTAAATTTGGCAAGAGCACTGTATGAAGTATCCCAGGAAGAATCACATCTTGCTAATCCTGATACTGTAGTGCTGTTTTTAGAGCTATTAAAAGAGGAGGCACAATCATGAGCGATACACCCACAGCCAAAAACTATAAACTCCTCATCCACGCCGTCCTCGAACAACAAGGCAGTTTTAGCACGGGTGGCAACCGTTTTCGGGAACGTGATGCCAACCTCGACCATGTGATAGCCAAAAATGGCGAGGGCGAATACACCCTGCGCGGCACAGGGCTTGCCGGGGCATTGATTGCCACGGCAAGAACCCTTTACCCAGACCTGCCCAAAGCCATCAGCGAGGGCAGCCCACAGCAACAGGACAAAGGCACGGATGATTCACCGCGCATGAATGAATCACTCTGGCTATTCCACCACGCGCACCCGCTCAATACACCCGAACACAGCGAAATCCGCGACAATGTAGCGATTCGCCAGAAAACCGGCGCGGCAAAAGACGGCGCCAAATTTGATGCCGAAACACTGCCTGCTGGCACACAATGGTCATTTTTAATGGAAGTGGATCAATACCGTGATGTTGATAAAGACGATAACCCCCTAAACCACGCAGACAGCATCGCACTAAACACCCTGCAACACTGGCAGGATCACGGTTGCTGGCTGGGTAAAGACGTAGCGCGTGGACTGGGCTACATGACACTCAAACAGATAAACATCTACCAACTCACCACCGATCATATCGACCGCTGGCCAGACCCCAGCAAGCCACCCTGCGAACTCTTTCAGGGCTTGTCATCCATGACGCTTAATGAGGATGAGCAAACCGAACTGAAAAAAGACTGTCCACCAAATCAACAACCCTGTATCACCACTGGCAGTATCACCATTCAGGTGGGGCAGGCTATAGACGGCGGAGATGGCTACGGTCTGGATATGCTCAGCGTCGGTGGCAATAATGGAAAGAAACAAGAAGACAAGAATCCGGGAAAAGAGATTGATTACCCGGAGGTCATGCAAGGCAAAGCCTTTCTCAAACAACACAAAGACAAGCTGATCACGCCATTGAGTCAGACGTGGGATGACTATCTGAAATTTGCCGATAACAACACAAAAGATATAGATTTCAATATCGCCGTCACCCGCCAAAACGACACCTACGTCCCCCATATTCCCGGCTCTGCCATGCGTGGCCCACTGCGTCATAGCCTGTCCTGGCTATTACGCAAACAGGACAACCCTGTCTGGGAACCGGCAGGTGAAAATGAGCATCCCGCAAGCGGTGAGGAGGACATCGTACTCAAACTGTATGGCTCCACCCAGCGCAGCACCAGCCTGCTGATTTCCGATGCACTGCCGGTCGATGATGACTGGCTCATGCTGGTACTGGAAATGCACGCCGAAGACGAATTTACCCAAGGCGTGTATTGCAGCAGCAAATTCGACCGCACCTGCCTAACCAAAGGCACCTTCAAGGCGCATTTTGAACTGCAAGCCAACAACGAAGAAGAGCTGATAGCCATGACAACAGAACTGGAAAAACTACAAACACTGGGCAAAAACCAGTTTATCCCAATCGGTGGCGGACAATGGAAAGGGTTGGGCTGGGTCAAGCTCACCATTGAATTTGCACACGCAGAAGCCGAAACAGACACTCGCGATGAAACAGCAGCAGGAGCAGTCGCATGAACGATAACACGCTGAACACAGCATCAGGCACGGTAGCGGATTTAACGATATTAAACGCACAGATCAAAGCCATTAATGCACACCTCTACTGGTTTGAACCCGACATCACCGCCTGCATTGACAAGACCTTACCCCTAAAAACCCTGAAAAAATGCAATAACCATGACTGGCAAAACGAACCCTTTAGGGAATTGATGCTATTTGGCAACACCGCCGGCATGACCCTGCTAAAACAGGATGACGGCGAATACCGTTATTTTTACTGGCAGGAAGATAGTGGTGGCAATCTGAGTAGCATCATCAAACAGGACTGCAAGACTTACCTGCGCGACTTCAGCCAGTTTGATCTCAAAGGCAAATATGACAATTTATCGGAAACACTACAAATCACCGAATACCTGCACCAGAACCAGCGCATTGCCTGGACAATCTGCGAAAAGCTAAAGCCAGCGGAGGATGAATCATGAGTAATAAAAACAAAGAATGTAAACAGCCTTATACTTTTGTGCCCGTAGTAACGGGAAAAATCAACACACAAGCTGTCACCTTTCATGACGGCATGGACAGCAAAGACAAACTGACAGGCAGCATATTATGCACATTAACCACACAAACACCGTTGTTTGTTGGGCATTTTCAGTATCAGGCACACACATTGGAAAACACCTCACAGACTAGAGTAAAAATAGCTATTTTTGGAAAACATAAAGTAATAGAAAAACCTAACGAACATATGGCCTTACCCGAAGGCTGGGAAGGCTGCGGATATCCCCAACAAGATAGCAAGCAACATAACCAAACAAATTATATCGTACATAAGGCAAAGCACATTCTGGAACCTCTATTCCTTAATGGTACTCCAGACAGCCCCGTGTTAATTTCATCCACCACTCTCAAAGGCATGTTACGCCAAAGCATAGGTGCAATAACAAACAGCCCAATGGAACGGGTGGCGGAAAAGCAGTTCAGTTATCGACCAGGGGTCGTTTATTCCACGCAACGTAACCAATCTCAATATAAATTATTTAAGGCAAAGGCACTTACAGAATTACAACAAAATTCAGATTTTTTTAAAATAAAACTTGTCGATGATGGCGATAAATATAAGCTGAATGGATTAAACGACAATACATACGAGTATGATCTTGATAAAACATTGATAGAACGTTATTGGTTGTCCATTGATACCTATGAAAATAAGACAACAAAAAATTACATAAACAAGGGTGATTCACTTTATGTAGAGTTTGATAACACCGAGCAACAAATAGTCTCCTTCGGCAACCACGAACAATACCGTTGGATATATGCCGATACCACCACAAAAATACAGAATGGTACGACAGGTGAGCATAAACCTAGACTTGAAACCCATTCTCACATAGACGAAAAAATTGATAAAGACAATGCAAAACTCACTGCCACACGCACCCTGTTTGGCTATGTGGATGGTGGTAAAGAAGGCAAGGATGGCAATTTGAATCTGGGTATTGGTGAAAAAGATTATTCCCGTTTGGCAGGTAGAATCTCAATCAATACCGCTGTTGAAGTCGTAGAAGAAGGCGAAAAACTGGAAAACCGCTTCGTAAAACAGGATAACAACCACAATATCCCCTTGCGTATTTTGTCAGGCCCAAAGGCAAGTGCCTACGAATGTTATCTTGACCAAAGCAAGACACCTAAACAGGGCGTTTTTAATACCTATGGCGATTTTCCCGGATTTGAAGCATCGGGTACACCCTTGGCAGGGCGTAAATTTTATTACCGTTGGAAACCAACACTAGCTGATTACACATTAAAGCCTGATGGTGAAAATAATCAATACAAAGACAGCATCGCTTTGGCAGGTCAGCAATCTGCCATCGCCCGTTATATCAGCAAGGAAGGTCGTAAATTTAAGTTTACCCTGCGTTTCAAAGATTTGAGTGAGGCAGAACTGGGCGCGATTATTGCCGCTTTATCACCCAAACAAGCGGCTCAAGATGAAAGCAACCAACAAGAGGAATACTGGCAACAACTCGGTCATGGCAGACCACAGGGATTAGGCAGTGTTTCCATCCAGATAGACAAACTTGTAACTTTCGATGATCAATTAGCCGAAACGGAACATGCTAAAGATAAATTAAATAAATATATGAAAACCTTCAAGGCTTCAGAACTCTGCAATCAGCAAACATTGCAAAACTGGCTTGATATTTGCCAGCCTAAAGAAAGACCACGCAGTTACCTCACCGTAAAAGAACATGGAGATAACCATTTGGCACATATCCGAAAAGTAAGAGAGGCAAATGCACCTAAACCAAACGTAACATCCTGCTATAAACCCTGACTATATGACAGTAAAGTAAACCCAGTAGGTTGGCGCTGAGGAACGAAGCCCAACGGCTATTTAACACGACTGATAGAATCACACCGTAAGAAAGAGAAAAACCATGCCCGTAAAAAACTACATTCTCATTGCCTCGGTAGGGCGAAGCGATATTAAATTCATCCTTGAGCAACAGGACAACAACGAAAAGCAACTGGCTGAAATATTCTCAGATAAAGGTGCGCTAACTTTGCGTCAAGTCCATCAGGCTTTGCTGGATAACGTACTCCCGTTTGTGTTTGAAAGCGAAAACATCAAAGCAGCGAGAATACGTGAAAAAATACGCTTTGCCGCAGACCCTATTCAAGCGAGAGTGGATGAAGGAAAAATTGCACTGCAAGATGATCACGGCAATTATCTCCTTTATGCCGCCAAACTCAATGGCTTGATCGGTTTTTTGAAACAGCAAGCTCAAGGTGGAAAAATTGTAATCAAAGGTGGCTTGTTTGTAGGCACGAGCAGACCTGCTGAACGTAATGAACCCATTGCCAGCCACGTTCTGCTGGCACAATATTTTGCCCGGCAACTGAGCCTCAACTATGGCGGTGAACTGCCTGATAAGCTAACGCTGATTGACTGCCCTGTTTATTATCTGAACCAGTTAAAAGACCTGGATGAAAAAAATCGTTTTTATGATGGCAAGGGGCTGGACTACCCGGTAAAACGTATCGTCGCCAGACGCATAGATAATGCCATTGCCCGTTTTGTAAATCATTTTTCGGTTAATACCGAGGTTATTCTTTCTGATACGGGCGGCATGGCTGATCTGAAAAATGTTTTGTCTGCCAGTGTTTATTTTCGCGCGCAAGGCGATGTGCTGGAATTTCCACAAACAGAAATGACGGACAGATTTGATCAAAAGACATTCGATCAATTTAGCAGACAAAAACACCAAATCAGCCGCCAGCAAAGCCTGCAAGTCAAAACACGGGTAAAACAGCGTATTCTGGAAGGTGATTTTTCAGGTGCATGGGCAGCCTGTGCGCATCTGCTACCTGAAAATTTAGAAAAACTGGAACAGGATGAAAGCTGGATACTTGGCGTTTACTGGGTCAGTCATTATTTTAATGGACAAAATAGTTTCGCACAGTACAACAAACAACTAGACAAGGTTTCAACTAAAAACCCCGTCAAGGAATCATTAAGCGCATTGTTGCAACAGTTAAAACAATTAACTTGCTCTGAAATACTTGATCAGCAAATACAAAGCACCCTGACGCTTACCGTCATGAAAATAGAAGCTAAATTGCAAGCTACCAAACAAGAAGAACGCGATATTATCGGTGCAATGCGGGATTGTAGCACCTTGAGTGATCAACTATTGCGTGCCAGTGTCTACCATTATCTAAATACGCATCATAATCCAGGTAAGACAACACAGTTGAAGTACCACAATGATCAAATACCCGATAACATTATAGGAAGTTTAAAAGACAGTCTGGGAGAAAATGAAAAACTAAAACAGTTTATACACAGCCCAACGTCCAAAAAAATAATACAACTCAGAAATTCCAAAGCCTGGCGGGATAAACTCAAGATGAGGGATGAATATAGCGATTATTATGAATTTAATAAACGAATACGCGCAAAACTCGATACTAAAAAATCACTAACTGACTGGCGCAATCTATCAACCCACCAGAGCCTAACCATTGAGAATATTAGCGATATTATTGAGATAGCCTGCACGGATAAGATTACAGAATATCCTTATCCGCTTTGGCATCCAGAATTTGCCAGCAATCACCCTGACAAGGGAGATTCATTTCTCAATCAACATTATGTTAAGGAAATAGAGAACAAACGGGGTTATGGAGCAGGCTATATGAAACAACAGTATTTAACACTTATGGAGCAGTTATTAGACGTTATCCAAAGTTCAATTTACACAGGGGAGGCATAATGCCGCAAGTTGCCCTTACTCCAGAAATTTGGCATTGCTAATGCAACAATTCCTCCCCATCCGCGCCGTCACCATCCGCCTGCAATTCATACAGGCGAGTTACGCGCCGTTTTTCCATCAGGTGCAGTTGCGTCCTTTTTTAAAAGAGCTATTGCAAGACAAGGCGGCACTGGATGCGGAGCAGGGCATCTGGGTAGAAGCCCTAGAATCTGGCAGAACGCTGTATGCCAAGGGCGATGAATACCGTTTTAACCTGTTTTGCCTGGCACGCGCCTATCCGCTGTTTATTAAACTGCTGGATCAGCTGCGGCGTTTACCCCAAAGCTACCCCGGCAGGCGTAAACAAAACGGGCTGTTTCACCGCAATCTGCAATTTATCGGGTTGATTGACTATTTCAGCCAGCAAGCCATTACCCATCAGGACCAACTGTTCACCTATGACCAACAAGCACTGCAACGCGAACTTGATTTCTGGCAGGCACAGGATAGTATCCAGCTACGCTTTACCAGCCCAGCGCGTCTTAAAACACGCAAAAAGCAGGGGGGTGTGCCTTTTATACATGATAAAGGGCAGATACAAATCGGCGAAATCGAACGGCGCATCTACAAGGCGCTGTACAACCTCGACCCCGAAACCGCCACACTCTGCCCGCAAAACCAGCTCAGCTACCAGCAGGTTAGCGACCGACTATTCTGGACAGACAACGCCAGCACTCAAAAAGACAGCGGCAGGCTTGCGCCGTTTGGTGGCGTACTCGGCGATATTTCACTCAGCCAACCCGACAACGGCACACCACATCTGGCGCAACTGATACTCGCCCAATACACCGGCATCGGCGAACGCCGTGGCTATGGGCTAGGGCGTTACCGCCTGCAAACCCGCGACGGACAAGGCACCACACCCGCCAAAACTGGCGCACAAACCATTCGCCAGCGCAGTGCAACCATCAACACACTGGAACAGGCGTGTTACAACATCGCCCGCAAACACCCTTGGACACGCCACTACATTGACCACAACCTGCACGATTTCGACCCCGAACTGGAAAACCTGCTGGAAGACAAAAACGCACTCAACCACATCAACCTATACACACTGGCACAAAGCCTCAAACAGGGTAACTACCAAGCCAGTGTGCTGCAAGGCGTAATACTGCATCAAAAAGACCGTCATCCACGCCCACTTGCCATCCCGCCACTGCAAGACCGCATTGCCCAACGTGCTGTTGTTGAAATCATGGGTGTTGCCATTGATCAACTAGCCACCCGCTACGGCTATCGCAAAGGCATGTCACGCCAGCAAGCGCGGGATAAAATACTCAGTTACAACCGCCAAGGCTACCGTTGGTTTTTTGAAGCCGACATTGAAGAATTTTTTGATCTGGTCAGCCATGCCGACATCGAAAACCGCCTGCATAGTTTCTTCCCCGATGAGCCCATCATCCCCCTCATTATGGACTGGATCAGCGCACCCGTACAATTTGACGGGAAAACAATCCCCCGCGAAGCAGGGCTACCCCAAGGCTCACCGATAAGCCCCATGCTCGCCAACCTAATGTTGGAAGACTTTGATGCCGACCTCGAAGCCGCAGACATGAAACTGGTACGCTTCGCTGATGATTTTGTGATACTCGCCAAAAGCCGCCACCAAGCGCAACAAGCCATGCAACGTGCCGAACAATCACTACAGGAAATTGGGCTGGTTTTTAACCCTGACAAAACTCACATTGGCGAATTTTCCGAAGGCTTTCAATTTTTGGGTTACACCTTCCTCAATGATCTGGCACTGGAACACAAACGCCCCGCCCAATCCTCACAAAAGCTGACCCTCAACAACATCCCCAGCGCAAGCTGGCTGGCAAAACTGCTACAATACGAACCCAGCAGGCTCACCGAACTGAACCAGACGCTGGAAAAAAAACATCGCACCAATGACCTCTCAGCCATCGTCAACACCCACTACAAAGACGACAGCCAAACAAAACTAAGTCACAATGACATCGGCGCAACCCTATTTATCACCCAACCACCTAAACACCTACGGCAAAAAAATGGCAAGCTAGAAATACTGGAAAAAGATGCGCAAGAGGCAAGCCACCGCATCAACTGGAATCAACTCAACCACATCGTACTCATCGGCAGGCACAGCTACAGCCAGCACGTTCTCCACAGCGCATTACAACAGCAAATCAACCTGCATCACCTAAGCTCAACTGGAAAATACCTCGGTTTAAGCACGGCAACCAAAGCCAGTGCCGAAGGCCCTCAACTGTGGCTACAACAAAGCCAGCACTACCAACACCTCGAACACAGCCTAACGCTGGTACAACAACTCGTTGAAAGTCGCATACATAACCAGCGCCACGTCCTACTGCAACGTCTGCGCCACGACACTCAAGCAAACGACACTAGCCAGAATCATCTAAAAGCCTTGCAAAAACTGTGTGAACAAGTGACACAAAGTACCGAGATCGAACAAATCAGAGGTTATGAAGGCAATGCAGCGGCGCATTATTTTGCTCAGCTAAGCCAATGGGTTCCTGAAGATTTTGGCTTTGAAAAGCGCAATAAACGCCCCCCGCGCGACCCCTTCAATGCACTATTGTCACTCGGCTACAGCATACTCTACAGCCACACCGCCAGCATCCTGCAAATCGCCGGGCTTTACCCTTGGCAAGGCTTTTATCACCAAGGTTATGGCCGCCACATGGCACTGGCATCCGACCTTATGGAAGCCTACCGTCACATTATAGAACGCACCGCACTAACACTACTGCGCGCAGGGCAACTCAAACCCGAAGACTTCTACCGCCTCGATAATGGTGCATGCCAACTCACCCGTAGCGCGCTACGCACCTACCTTAACCAGCTCAGTCAGCGCATGTTAAAACCCATTAGCAGTCAAAGCCAGTTAGAACCCATCAGCCTGCATCAACACATCCTACAAAATGCCAACCAACTTATCCGCAATATTCGCCATCCTGATAGCCAAGTAAACTTTTTCAAGCTAAAATAGCCCCATGCGCCATTGGATAATCTGCTACGACATTGAAGATAACAAAGAACGTACCCGCATCTACAAATGCCTGTTACGCTACGGCACACCCATCCAGAAATCCGTGTTTGAAGTTAGCTTCCCCGAACGCAAACGCCATCTGGAACAACAAATGGTTGAACAGTTACAAGCCATCGCCAGCGAATACGCCAATATCCGCTTTTACAATATCACCGAACGCGGCAAGCAAAACTCCTGGAGCTTTAACCATGACCTGATACTCAACACACCCGGCGCAATCATCGTTTGACAAAAGCAATAACGGCAACGGCGAACCCAGCAATAAAAACAGTCAATCGCGGATAAACGAGTAAAATCAAAGTATAATCAATAAATTACACAATAATTCAAGCAGGATACATTAGCAATCCATGCCGTTGCCAATAAAATCAAATACTTGGCAACAAGGAACCCACAAAAACATGACAAAAAACACCCAAAAAAGCCAATCTCAAAAAGCTCGCCAAAACAGGGGTAGCAAACACTTGATTCAACACAGAAAAAAAGGTACGATCCTTAAATAAGAGTCCCAGAACGGGCTATCGAAACAGGACATTGAACTCCACCCCTTAAGCACACAACACCTTAAATAAGAGTCCCAGAACGGGCTATCGAAACAATCGAATTCTACCCTTTAGTAATTCTATGCTACCCTTAAATAAGAGTCCCAGAACGGGCTATCGAAACGACTACGCCAAGCCAAG